>WLWD01000704.1_pt1 | contig 212578 bp, 114 predicted proteins | sample 6712731 | NCBI WGS metagenome assembly WLWD01 (sample SAMN12718690, study PRJNA576275) | sponge metagenome | isolation source: marine sponge | host: Mycale hentscheli | place: New Zealand: South Island, Marlborough, Capsize Point | collected 2014-11-01 | reverse complement strand
CACACACACAAACACACTCTTTTTCTATTCACACACACACACACACTCTTTTTCTATTCACACACACAAACACACTCTTTTTCTACTCACGCACACAAACACACTCTTTTCTCTCACACACACAAACACACTCTTTTCTACTCACGCACACAAACACACTCTTTTCTCTCACACACACAAACACGCTCTTATTCTATTCACACACACACACACTCTTTTTCTACTCACACACACAAACACGCTCTTTTTCTACTCACGCACACAAACACACTCTTTTTCTACTCACACACACAAACACACTCTTTTCTACTCACGCACACAAACACACTCTTTTTCTACTCACACACAAACACTTCTATTCACACAAACACGCTCTTTTTCTACTCACACACACACTCTTTTTCTACTCACGCACACAAACACGCTCTTTTTCTACTCACACACAAACACACTCTTTTCTACTCACACACACACAAACACACTCTTTTTTCTACTCACACACACAAACACACTCTTTTTCTACTCACACACACACAAACACACTCTTTTCTACTCACACACAAAAAAGTTCTTTTTCTACTCACACGCACACACAAACGCACTCTTTTTCTACTCACACACAAACACACTCTTTTTCTACTCACACACAAACACACTCTTTTTCTACTCACACACACACAAACACACTCTTTTTCTACTCACACACACAAACACACTCTTTTTTCTACTCACACACAAAAACGCTCTTTTTCTACTCACATGCACACACAAACGCACTCTTTTTCTACTCACACGCACACACAAACACATTCTTTTTCCTATTCACACATACAAACACACTCTTTTCTATCACACGCAACAAAACGCTCTTTTCTACTCACACGCACACACAAACACACTCTTTTTCATATTCAACACAAACACACTCTTTTCTACTCACACGCACAAACATGCTCTTTCTTCTATTCACACACACACAAACACACTCTTTTTTTCTATTCACACACACACAAACACACTCTTTTTATCTCCAGATAGCTAATTAACTTACCCTTGCTTTTTTCTGTAGCTCCTCCCTTTTTCAGCCGCTTGCAATTTTAAATATGCATGCAATCTTTGTTCTGTTCCAGTTAATGGATGATTTGAATGATTGATGTACAGATAATTGATGTTCCACTGTACATGTATATTTAACACACAAACATACACACTGTTGTCAGGTTATTACAAGGAGCTAGCCTAGTGTCAGAAATAGCACTCCAGTTGGTGATGCTGCATTATCATCTAGCAATGTAGACCTATTGGACTTCTCTACTACCAACACACACTGGAGAACACTTACTGCGCCATCACTTCAGCAGTGAGAGCAGGTCAAGTGCGCCTCCAGTGATAGCGATTGAGGTCAAAGGTGAAGGTCAGCCTTTCTGCACAAAAGGTCGTTATATTAATTCTATTCGCGTGCTTCTTCCAATAGCGCAATATCTTATGAATCTACTTTACACAGTCTGCATTTTGGGTGTGGTGGGTCAGAGATAAACAGAGAATGTGGGAACGCCCAATTTTGGACAACAGTAGAATCTAGTCTGTAAGCCAGTTATGGCGGAAAGCCAGCCGCGAGTTCCTACTGAGGATGAGGTGAGCATAGCTAGTCCCTAGCTGATTAATAGATCGAGTGTTTGACTTACCTAGTTACTAGATCCATTGTTTGTTTATTAGATCCAGTCTTTTTCACTGGCCCACTGTTTGTATAGATAACTTTTACAAAAGGTTTGAAAGAAGGGAAAACACTGCTACCTACACACATGCCAAGTGCTTAGCATAATTTCAAGCATAATTTTTTCAAAAACTGAAATAAAAGAAAGAGATGAATTAAAGTCTGAGCATTCGATAAAACTAGGCATCAGCAACTGGAAAAATAGAGGGGAATTTATGTCTGAGCATGATCATAAAAACACTAACAAATAGAGAGGGAAACTAATGTCTGAGCATGCTCACAACAAATGCACTGGCAACTGGAAAAAAGAGAGGGTAAAAGCCATGTTCCTGAGCATGCTCTTGATAATAAACACCAGGTTCTTTTTATGAGCATGCTCAGACATGACTTTCCCTCTCTTTTTTTAGTTGCTAGTGTGTTTTTGAGGATAGTTAGACAAGACTATCCCTCTCTATTTGCTATAGTTTGTGACTATTTTACTAAACTACTCTAACTAGTCATTTGAAGTCTATAATAGTTTGTTCCATTTGAAGTCTAGTTTGTTCCAGAAATACGGTAAGTTGTGTGTTAATAACACATAAGCTCAATATATATTTGTTGTAATGTTATTTATCTGCTTAGTTGTTTTTTTTTTTGGGAGGGGGGGGGTTTTGTTGTTGTTGTTGCTGTTGTTGTGCTTGTTATCGTTTTATTTAAACTTTCTTACAATGTGTATTGAATTTGTATTTGGGAGGTATTTGTATTTTTGTGCACTTTTATTACGATTATGTTTTTTTGTAATTTTTTAATGTGTATGTTTGTGTTAGAAATTTTATAAACAACAGCAGGTATGTTTCGAAAAGAAAAAAGCTTTTTTTTTTTAAATTTTCATTGCATTTTGACTAAACAGCTAGTACCACTACATGAAAATTTTAACAGTCCAGTTTTCGTTTCTGTTGATTTACTACTAAAAGCTAGAACTCTTCCACAGCTATATCTGTAAGCTAAGGTCTTGTACTACCTTCTAAATGCTATAGGGATCATGCTAAACAGCTTGCACAATTAAAAAAACTGACTCGCTTCAATTAAGCAGACTGACTGTATTTTTGCTGAACTTGCTGTTCTGTCAGGTCCCTACTTCTTAATCTTTCTACCAGCTACAGTTTGGGTCTCTAGAAGTAAGAATATCTAAGCCACTGATGGCCCCAATATTTCAAATAGCATCTTTTTTTTTTCATTCCTGGAAGTGATGCATGCGGTAAACAGTGAAGATTAAAATATTAACATCGTCGAACCGAAAAACTATATTTTATCAACTACCATATCGTTTTGTTTGTTTTTTCTACTATAGCTCCTTCTGTGCAAAAAAAAAAAATCTACCCACACACAAACACTCTTTTTCTACTCACACACAAACACTCTCTTTTCTACTCACACACACAAACACACTCTTTTTCTACTCACATGCACACACAAACACACTCTTTCTACTACTATAGCTCCTGTGCAAAAATAAAAAATTATTCTACTTAACAAATTGAAAACCTATTTTTTCTGGTGCCTACTGTACATTATTGTAACACAGGAAGAAACAACACATTCTCTTATTATGTGTTTGGAATATCGTGTAGTTATTGTGTGTTTGTGTGCACATATTTACGCATTGTACCAGTTGTATGTTTGTGTGTTTGTTTATTTTTAAATTTCTCAGCATTGTTTTTTTACTATTTCATTTATTAAAATATTGTATTGTATTTAATCATTGTGTGAGAAATTGTATGTTTGTGTGTTAGCATGTCATAGAGTTGCTGTTGCTATCATTGCTGATATAGGAATAAATTTGTTTGTGTGTTTGTTTATAAGATATTTGTGTTCTTATATAAGTTTGTTTGTGTGTTTGCATGTTAAAGTCTCATTTAAATAGCACTTAGTGCTGTTTGTTTGTGTGTTTGTTTATTTATCACTTTAATTATATATTTATTTGTTTGTATTTAGAGAGATCTCCATCCTCCAGTCTCACTTCACTGGGAGCACTGCCATAAATGGAGTGAGGATGTCCAGCCTAGACAATGTGCAGTACTACATGATAAACTGCTAGTTATGCAGAATAATTATCGCACACTTCACATCTCTACTGACCTTCACTCATGGACTACTACTCTTGCACCATATCAATACTCGTCCCTAACTACCTACCAGTCTAAGTTTGTATTGGTTGGTGGACATCATCCCTCCACTGGCATCACTAACTCTCTATTGACTAGTACTACTGGTCTAGACTGGAAGCCATCGCTACGTGCCATGCCTACTCGTCGCTACAGAGCATCATCAGTTAGTGGAGGGTCACCAGAGGTCCTGGTCGTGGCTGGTGGGAGGGACTCACCTGGCGAGGTCTTGGACGTAGTGGAAGTTCTACTCAACGACCATTGGACGACTGCAGACTCACTTCCTTCTTCATGCAGGAACATGCGATCAACATTCCATGAAGGCAACTTCTACTTCACAGGAGGATATGGCAAGGAGAAGATTGTATTTATATGTAGTCTAGAGTCTATCAAAGCATCTGCTAGTAATGGCAGGACAAGAAGACAAACAATATGGAGGACAGTAACCACACTTACTGACATCTTCGCTATCGTCTCCTATGTATCGAATCTAATCGGCATCGATTTTGATTCTACCATTAGCAGTTACTCCAACAAGACAGAGAAGTGGATTGAGACTACTAGTGAGGGAGATAGACCAGTTGGTGCATGGATAGCTGCTGCAGTCTTGTCTACTGGACAGTTGCTGGTTGCTAATAGAGATGGAGTATACAAAGAAACTCTGTCAGGTTAGTGTAAGTAAATAGCAGCATCTCTAGAAAGCCATCTTGCCTTCAGTGATATTGGCTTCTCTTTAGAATGTCCCATTTATAGATTGTATGGGAAACTAAAGTTAGGTATTAAAACTTGTACTATAGTATAACTAGAATATTATTATTTATTATTGTGTTAATTATGTTAAAACTAAATATTTATTGTATTAATTATGAAATTATAATAAGTAAGGTAATTGATTGTCTTTGCCAAAATTGCAAGTGCTGGAATGCAGCTGCTTCTACTGGCAGCTGCTTCTACTGGCTTAGCTCCAGGCTATAAAACCAGCTGCCCACACTTTGTATTGCTGGAGCCAGCTAATGGTACTGGTACAGTGTGGGTTACTTTTTATAGTATAACCAATGGGACCTTAATACATGTACGTACATGTAATTAGTGTTTTATTTGCAATATTTTATAATTCATATTTTATTTATGTTCAATAGCTTTCAAGTATGAAGATGCATACAAACACTACATTGTTTCCAAGGAAGTGTTGGAGCTTCTGTCTTTAAAGTTTATGTCCCTTGGTCCTCCAAGACAAGGCAAGAGTACAACTCTCAGGAGAATTCAAAAAGAGATCATAGATCTTCTGTCAGCAAAAGAAGAGGAGCAGATTCATGGCAGCACAGGCACAGTACAGTGTTGCTCCAATATGCTAGTCCAAGGCAAGTCTGATCCAACTACAGCAGAAAGAACCACAAAGTGGACCATTGTAAAGAATCTCATTGAGGAAGCATCTCTACTCTTTCACACTCTCAAAAATAGTTTTCAGATTGAATCCACTTCTGATGCTACAGCTGATTCCCATAGAGGTAGTGACACCAGGGCAGAGGTCAGTCAGGCTAGCAGTACAGGGCAGTCTCACTCTGTGGAAGAGCCACCCCAACCTTCATTATTACAGAAGATGATGGCAAGATTGCAATCTTTTACCAGAAATAAGCAACCCAGACATAAGGGAATCACTCCACTCTCAACAGCACATGACCAACCAGCTGATCAGGCAGTATCATTACCAGATTATTCTGAAATAGCTGCCATATTCGAGACAGTGTCCAAACAACCACACTTTGCAGAAAATGTGAAGCATTCTTTTAAAGTTTTTTTGAGAATGGAGGACACCGGAGGTCAGCCTGAGCTGATGGACATGCTACCAGCACTCACCATAGGCCCTGGCCTCTACTTGCTGTTCTTTAGCTACAAGTTCCAACTAGATGAGGAGTATCGGGTCTTTTATCAAAGAGCTTCAGGAGAGACAACTGCACCAGAGAAATCTGAGTTTACTCTGCAAGAGATGCTTTTGCGTACTCTGGCCAGTATATCTTGCTTCAGTTCCTCCACCCATCTTCAACCTCTACCAGGACCAGACAACTCAGTCATTGGTGAGATACTGGAGTCCTCCAAGTCAGTAGTGTATATAGTGGGCACTCACAAAGACAAGGTTTCTGAGGAAGTCATCGCTACAGTCGACTCACAGCTTCAAAAAGTGATTCGAGACACAGACTCCTTCAAAAAAGGCATAGTTCAGTTCTGCTCAAAAGACAAGCTTGTTGTTTCTTTAGACAACATGGGAGGCGGAGTAGAAGAGATCGATCACTTGCATCGGCTACTGGAGAATGCTATGGAGAAACACTTTAAAAAGCTGAAAATTCCAGCTGTGTGGCTTCTGTTCAGCTTGTGTCTTCGCATGAGAGAAGTGAGGACAGCCAGCCTGGAGACCTGCTTGGCCTTGTCCCATGCCTTCAATATGACACCCTACGAGACCAAAGCAGCTCTGTGGTTTCTTCACCACCATGCCGGTGTTCTGATGTACTTCCCCAGTGTGCCTGGTTTGGTGGACCTCGTCATCATTGACATCCAGGTAGTGTATGACAGTATCACTGGTGTCATTCTTAAAGCCATGAGCTTTGATAGCGTAGGTCAGGCCACATCTGAGAGATTCAGGAAGACAGGTCGATTTTCTATTACAGATTTGAAGAAAGCTACGGCTGACATTTCAGGACATCTGATTCCACCAGAGCAACTGGTAGCTTTGCTTGCATATCTTCACTTGATAGCTGCGATTGCGTCAGTTGAATCTTCTGATACTAACTCAGTTTTAGAAAAGGAGAAAGAATACATCATGCCTTGCGTGTTAGAAAACACTAGTGCAAAAGAACTTGACCAATTCCACAAAGAATCGTGTAGCTCAAGTTTCGTGGAGCCTCTCTTGATATACTTCAGTAGTGGGTTTACTCCTATGGGACTCTTTCCTGCTGCAATGGCATGTCTCGTATCCAACAAGTCCTTCACTTTCATTGGAGAAGGAGTCAAGAAAAACATGGTGCACTTTATGTACGGATCTAAACGAATTCGTGTAACATTTATATCTCGATGTAAATATTTTGAAGTTGTAGTTTCGTGTGATCCTACTTTCCAAGACTCCATTAACCATGAATGTGCTGCTCTAAAACAAGAAATAGAAGACACTCTAAAGAAAGCTAGTTCCAGAATGAACTACAACAGCTCCATGGACTACCAGTTTGCCTTTGACTGTCGCTCACATGAAGGAGGGAATCATCTTGGGATAGTTCATGAAGTCGAGTCTTTTCCTTCAGCCATGACATGTGTCAACAATTCCCAAGGAATTGCACTTCAGAATAGACACCTCATTTGGTATGGACAGGTATGTAGAAGTAGACTAAATATTCTAACTTGCAATAACTAACAATTATTTTATTTTGTTTAGAAATATGAGAAGAAAGATCCTGTGGTAGAGGTCTCTAAAAGTAAGTCAAGTTATTGTTTTTATTTGGTTTCATTATAAATGTTTTATTAATAGGTGGCAATAACTTGAGTATATTTCTGAGTGTGTATCCTGACTTGGTGCACTCAGTGAAGCCTTGTGTTATGACAGTAGCTGATCACTGCTACAGTATTGGACTCATATCACAATATACCTATGACCAACTTCGTGAGCTTAACCTTATTAACGAAGACAGAGCAAGGACACTTTTGGACAACATTCGTAGAGTCTTTCCATCGAGACCCTCAGCTCTCAAGGAGTTTGTTACTGTATTGTTCCAAACAGGAGAATGTAATCATTTAGCAGATAAAATACAGCGACAGCTCCAGTAAGTGTATTGTTATTATTGTAGTATTTGAATTATTGTATTGTTTGCGTAACAGAATTGTGGAATGAAGTCTGACAAAGCCACATGGACATACAATTGAAAACACTCATTGTATTGCACTTTACATTTTTTGTATCATATCCCATATTTCAAATTTACACATTGTTAATTTTTTTTACTGTTACTTTTAAATAAATTTTCATTAAAGAATGTACCAATATGGTCGCTTGTAGTCTGGTGTAGCCAGATCCTTTACCAACCACTACCCTGTATTATTGTATGGCACTTATTGGTACTTTATTGAACCACTACTCGTAGGGTCAGGTGACATGGCCATACCATATAAGTTATACTCAAGAAGAAGTTCTTTGAGAAGCTCAAATAACTCACTAGTTGAACGTGTGGCATCTTCGGTTGCAGCTGAACACAGTATAATTGTATCAATTGATTATACTGATTACTGGTGCGACCGCCTCCAATTTGTATCTACCATCCCACACAGCTGTGGCACAATACTTGCTCCTTCAACAATGGAAGATAGCGAGCTACAAATTGCAGCAACATCACAGGACACAGGCTGTCTCATTGTTAGTCACACAGGAGAGGCTACTCCATTATCAGACCACATTCAATACAGAAACACTTACAAACCACATTTGAGGTTGCAAAAATACCCCATTATAACCCCAGCCCTTTCTTCACCAGAGCCCTCTCTGGAAGAACTTTCTAGAAGACTATTATTTATGTCTAACTACTAATAAAGAAACAGCCAATCTTCAACTGAACTGATTTTAGAAGGACAGTACAACTCAGTAAAGTCTGCACTAAATTAATTTGTTATACTATTTTTCTGTAACTTATTAGCTATTGGAGATACTCCAGCAGTAAAATGCAAAGAAAACACCTTAACTGGAACCGCAATCTGGGGGTGGGGCTACTAGTATAGGATGGGGGTGGGGCTACTAGTATTGGACGGTCTCGCAGACCTTGGCAGCCTCCGCCAAATAAAAAATAAAGTGCGGGTGACAAAACTTTGTTATGTGGTATGGAAAGAACCCTACGAAGGCTTATAAACCTACGATTGTCACTGTTCTCATTCTGTAAAGAGGGCGTAACAGTATTTTGTTAAGTGCAGTTGTCTATAGTAATTTCCACATAGAATTGAGTAAAGAAAGCCTCCAAAATCACTGCCACAAACCCTGACTACAAGCTCAACAGCAATAGTATGATAGTTGAATAGTAGCCTCTGTTGTTGCCGGGTCTTTTCCTGCCAGTACTGAGGCTCCCTAGTATGTTCCTACTTGCCATGCCTATAGCAGTTGGTACATATAGGGTGATACTTTGAAGACTGATACTTTGAAGACTTCTCCTCAGCTCATCAGGAGTGGATTGTCAGACAAGAGAGGTGATAGATCAACATACACTGCCAACAAGATGCTACCAGACAAGAGAGGTGATGGATCATTGTACACTGCCAGCAAGATACTGTCAGACAAGAGAAGTGACGGATGCACTGCCAGCAAGATACTGTCAGACAAGAGAAGTGATGGATCATTGTGTACTGTCAACAAGATACTGTCAGACAATGTATAAGCAATCCCAAATATACAATTGTGATGAATCAGCAATGCCCCTTGAGCATTAACTTCGTCATGTTATTGCAACCAGGGGTGTCAATAAGATACGACAGGTAACATTAGTCTGGCATAGCCAGACCCACTTAGCGCGCAAAGCACGCGGAGGGTCTGGGGACATGGCCGTACCAAATTTGTTCTGGAGGAATGTGGAAGTGGTGAGTGCCCCACCTCCTTTATATACCACAAATTAGCCATGATTGCTAAACCTAGAGTTGGAAAGGGTGGCTGACACACACAAGAATTTCTATTTGTGGTTGAGGAGGGCTATTCCCGGTAATTTGCTAACAGTAATTGACTGCTGCAAAATATTGTGCGGCAGAACAAATTTAGTATGGCCATGTCCCCAGACCCATTCCCAGCGTAGTGGTTTGGTATTTATTATTTATTATATCATTTATTTCAATTTTTCATTATTTAATAATTATATTATTTATTTTATCATTTATTTAAATTTTCATTATTTAATAATTGTATTATTTATTATTCAATTAATTTTATTATGTATTTATTTTTATTTATTATTTAGTTATTATTTATTTATATTTTACATTTTTTTTCATAAATTTTATATTTGTATACTATTTTTTCTATATTTTTTTGTTGTTCTTATAATTTATTGGCGAGCGAGTGAGACACTATCAGGGGTAACACAATTGCAAATTAGGGATATTTGTTTGTGTGGACGTACGTATGTCATTTTGTACTTTAACCCTCTCTATTTTTGTGTTAGCATGTTGTTCGACCCCGTTCCAAACTTCTCTAAATGGAGTCTTCTGGTTTATCGATCATTACCTGCATCACCCTGGCAATTGAATTGTATACGTTAATGGCATTGTGTGTGTGTGTGTGTGTGTGTGTGTGTGTGTACACCTATATCATTTTGTTACTTTGACCCCTGCATGTTTGTGTTAGCTCATGGGTCGACCCTGTCCCGAACCTTACTGAATAGAATCCTCTGGTTTATCGATCTTTACCCGTATCATCCAATGAAGTTGAATTGTGTACCACTTTCAATTCTTTTTTGCAGCTGCAGTTACAAACTTACAAACTTACCAGAGTTCATTTTCTATTGGAATCATAGATGGCAGTAAGTACATATGTTATTTGTCATAGTTAACGCCCAGTGCAGCAGTGTTGTTCTTGAAAATCAATTACTCAATAGTCTAACCACAAAGGTAAATCTTGTGTTGGTATGCCCAGTGGACAAGTGTGTGTGTGTGAAAGTGTCATGCGTTACAGCTACTACTTAAAGAATAACACAATGTATATTGTTTAACTAACAAAATTAATTTAATATTAGCTGCCTTTAAGTCAAACAGTTATGGTGAGTGGTTGCTATGACATTGAAACCCTTTATCGTATATATTAGTCTATGAGCCAGAGGGTCTGTCGGTACCATCTGGGGTGAATAATGCTATCAGTGTTTTTTGGCAAGCCATGCACTCCTAGAGTTGAGAAATGTATGATAGCAGTGCTGTCATGGTAGTTTTTGGTTTCTATCACCCTATAATTAAAATCGTATATAAAACCGGGTGGGCGTTATTGGGTAAGAAATAGTCATAGAAATATTGTTATATCTCCCAACATATATGACTCTGGACTTAAACTTTTAATATGGCAATAATATAATAATGATGTTAAAAAATGAATCTGTTAATAGTTATTCAATATCAGTTTCATCTTCACTCTCAACTTCTTCGTCTTCCTAATTAACTGATGCCTGATTCTCACAGTCTTGCAGCCTGCACATATCAGTGCACTTGAGCCCATTGGCCATGCATGTACAGTTAGCCAGTTCACATGGAATCATGACTCTAATGGCATTTAGGTGCAAACTCCAGTTTCCCTCACGAGAAGCGCGTAAAAGGCCAAGTACAACATCTTCTACCATGTCAATATACGACATCCAGTAGGCTGATAGCGCTCCATTATTGTGGCGGAGATGCTCCAGAAAATTATTCCACAAAGTCATCACCTGAACTAGAAGTGGAGTTTGAAGCAACTCTTCAAATTCTTGCTGACTTACCGTGCATGCCATATCACTTACTTTGCACAACAAAGATGTAATCGAAGCAGTTTGCTCTTTGTGATTTAGGTCCAGCCGAACTGTGAACTCTGCCCATACCAGTCTCATCAGGGCTTCATAAATGCATTTGTGGACCCTCACAGCACGATTGTAGTGTTTGCCATCCAGAACACCATTGACGGACCCCTCAGCAACTATCCCAGATTCTATGCAAATATCTTTAAGCCCAGCATCTCTGAACCGCTTTCCAATGATACCATTGTCCAAGAGCATTACCGATAGTGTGGAATGTTCCCATTCTGAGAATAAGATGGGAAAACTTTTCCTTATGCTTCCAAGCTATTTCAGCAGCTTTTGCATAGAGTGCTTGATCCTTAACTACTACAATTGTTTCTAGTTGCAATTCTTCCCTGACTAATTCAGACTGGTTCATGATTTCAAACACAGTATTCAACTCAGTGGCTGGAGCATTTATAGTAGGGAGATACCCAACAACATCTTAATTTTTTTCGAGTTAGGATATTAAACCCAGTCCAGCTGGGTATAGCTTGGACTTCTTGATCTGTTTGCCTAGTAAATTTTTCTGGTGGGCCACTTGAGCTACTTTTATATTGTCTAAAAAGTGCCTCTCTCGGGTTTGAATAGGTTGTGGGCCAACTCGTGTACCAGCTACATAAACATTCAATTTTTGATGCTCAACACTAATTGATCTCTGCTTTTTCTTTGCTACTAGTGGAAGTTCAGACCGGGGAAGATCAGGTCCATAAACCTTGGCCTGTACAACTATGCCATTCACTCGATGTGATGTACCTTTTCCAGAGAGAGTCTCCTCTAGTCTGTCTATGTTATCCCATGCCAGATTAGTGAAGACATGGGGTTTGATAAAAGCTGGAAGAGCCACTCTCTGGTTGAGACCTGTTGCTAACTTTTGGAGGCACAGAGCAGTCTCGTTCTCCTCTAGCTGGGAGTAAGATACGCTATGCCCAAACTTGTTCAGTGTACGAATAAGCTCTGTGTTACCAGTTAGAGTTTTGACAGCATATGGAAGTAGCATATGTTTGGGTGGTTCGTGCTTACCGCATGTCACAGCATAGATCATATCCTGGCTAAGAGACTGAATTAAAGTGTTGATCCTTTCCGAGTAACACTTACCTCCAGGATCTCCAGTAAGAAGGCCAACAAGAAAACGTTCCAATAGATGCGGGATATTGTAGTAAGAAGTGGCATCGGATGGATGGTATGGCCAAGGAGTGGGTAGCATGTCCTGTTTGATGACAGATCAAATCTGTGAGGAAGCCTGATCTACAATTGTGGTCACTGTGCTCATCTTCGTTTTCCAGACAGTGAGTTCCTTGTGTATAGCTTGATTTTCCAGGACAACTTCTTGTAATGACAAACTGCCAGGAATCACCAGCAGCTTTCCTTTGTCATCTGAACATACCTTAACTGAATCCCCAAGCTCGTTTTCCAGTTTTCTGCGAATATGTTTCTTTGTGGACTCACTCAACAATTTATTGTTATAAAGGATTCAAGCCGTGTCGTCAAACAAACCATTGATACTATCTCTTTGTTGGGAATGATTTTAGTGCGTATGTACTTGAAAAGGTCTACAAAAGCTTCTCTTTCAATAACTTGATACGATTCATCTCCTCCTTTCTCATTATCTTTGCCCTTGGTTTTGAGTTTGGTGTACTTTTTGTAGCAAGAAAGATGGTAATGCGCCTCTGCAGCAACTATATATCTGCTTGTTATACCTATAATTTTTTCATCTCCCTTTTGGATTGCACATTCTCGGAGTGTTTTGTCTGTTCTCAGTTGAACAGCTTGTGTGAGCTTTTCACGTGACTTAGACCCCTTAAGGAACCTATCCTTATTACAAAAAATGCAGATAGCCTTGTATACCCTGGATTCTGATGTTGACCTCGTACATGGCCTCTTTGAAGTACAGCCAGCCTCAATGCTAAGCATATCATCACTAAAACTTGCCTCTCTTTGCCTTTTAATAGTTTCTAAATCTCTTTTCATAGTGAAAATGCTTCTGCATTTCCTGTGATAGAGAAGATTTTAGGAACTTCACCCTTCCCAACTTGCTCTGCAACATTCAAGACAGGTCTATAATTTCTCACTTTGGCCGCCTCTAACAATGTTAGCCATGAATTGTACTTTTGTGGACTGACTAAAATGGTCATCATCTTCTGTACTTATGGTCTGGTGTATGATACACTGCTCTTTTGCTGTGGTCCTTTCCATTCTTTACCAAAAAGACAATACTGAATAGCCTAAAAACTCAATCATTCATGATTCACACACTATCAAAGCTAGTAGTCCGTTAGCTATTAGTTGCTTGACCAAGCTAGCTGAAATTGTTATGTTAGCTTGGCTGTAGTTGGTCTTCACTTCATCTTCTAAAATGGCTCTTAAAAGAATCAACCATGTGCTCTACTTGATGACTCAGCAATATCTTGTGGGTGTGGTTTTGACAACCACACTTGTAGAAGTGGGTGTGGCAACATTTTGTCAGTAAGAGTGTTTCATTGACAGGTACAATGTGTACAATATGAGCACTATGTGTTTATCGGTTATAGTGAAGTCCGGTTACAATTTGGGTGCATAAAAACCACAAGCTACCGTGGCTACGATGCTATCATGCATTTTCCAACTCTAGGGGTATATACCTTCTCAAAAATTACTATGAATATTATTCACCCCAAATGGTACTGATAGCCAAAATCTGGGGGTCTGGCTCATGGCCTATATATACATACTTAAAAACTCAACTATTTTTAGTAGCTTGTAAAATTAATCACAATACTGTAGTTTTATGTAACCTAACTAGGGAGGCTTGCTAGCCATTTGTGCTCAAGCACACCACCAAGCCTGGAGGCAAGTGAAAGTAAAGCCTAAGAGTGAAATATCTAGCCATATCACTCTGACTAGTGTAATAAGTGGTTTATTTCTACACTTGATAGCTTCACTGCTGCTATAACTACAAGGGGTAATGAGCTTGCACAGTACAGCATGAAATAACAAGCTGTGAGTTACTTCAGGGTCATGTACCTAAAGATATCATTGTGAAGATATCTAGGGTGGAATAAATATATATAATAATATAATACACAACATAATTATATAAATAATAGCGAAATTTTCTCGTTATAACAGCCAATATTGTTAATTAAAACTTAACCTGATGTTTCGACTTCTTGCTGAAGTCCTCTTCAGGAGTCAACTTATTTGTGTAGGATTCAATCATATTCTATCACCATTTTTTTTGTCCGAATACCGTAAGTTCTCTTAATGCATTCTTTCAATGATTCAGCCATTCTCGGCGGAAATATTCATTCTAACATCCAATATTAAAACTTAACCCAATGTTTTGACTTCTAGCCAAAGTCCTTAATTCATACAGGATTAATTAAAGAAGCTTAATTAACTCTTCGGCAATAGAAAAATTATGCTAAACGTGTGTTTGCAATTGTTCATTATAACATCATCATGTAGACTTTGATGAAGAAGAAATTCTAAGCTTGAATTAGCACTTGGTATAGAATAAGTGACATTCTGAAGTGACAAAATGAGCTTTCCATAAATGGAGTGGGTTCACAAGTCTTGACTATCATGAACTAGCTGGAGCTAGAACTGCTGTGATGAAAATTTAAGGGTTCCAAAATTGAAGTACAGATTTTATATCGGTGCTTATCTATAAATTGTGCAACATAGTCTATAATGAGTTGCACAATCCATTGTATTGTGTGCCAATCTACAGATTGTCGTCCAATCTATACAGTTTATTGATTGTGCGAATTCATTAAAAGAGCAGAACATAGCCTGGTTTGCATAGACAAAGTTATGGTACAGCCCATTCCATAGTTATCAATATTCTAGTCTAAGAAGTTCTTATTCGTCACACTGCTTGTCTATCATGTTCATACTCTACTGCATGTGTGCTGTAATTATAGCCATTAACTCGAGCTTCAAATAGTTTTTAAGATTTTTGTGCTTTATAGAATTTTTAAAAAAGATTTAAGACAGCAACAAATATATATCTACTAAGCATAAATGATTTTTAATAAGCAGCTGCAGATATAGTACTTTATACACTAAGCTGTATTTGTATTACTGCATCCTAATAAATAGAGTGTTGTGGGAATTCCCACTATTGAAGCAGGAAGGATGCTCAAGTGAAGACTTAATACTTAGTACTTGTGTGTGTGTGTGTGTGTGTGTGTGTGTGTGTTTCTGTGAGTGCATGTAGCAAAATTGTTTAATTTCTGTATTCAGTCATGTCATAACATTCAGCCCATCACTTTTAAGAGTAGGAGTGAGGTATGGTTTGATATACTGTGTGGCTGACCACACTTAAGTTCAGAGCTGTGCAAAGTCAGAGTTTGTAAAGGTTGATCCCTCTGTGTCTCCAATAAGCTAAGCAACCTGAGGGCAGACTTTGGATCCCCTTAACCTGGGCGCTAGATAAGGAACACCGATATCTTCTACTAACATTCTCTGTCTGACTCTCTGGTGGCAGCAGGGACGCTACCTTTAGGGCCTGCCAGGTAATGCTTGAAAAATAATATAGAATTATTCTTTCTAAAAATTAATTGTGTTATTATTCCAATAGAATAGAATAATTATTTTCTTATACTTCTTTTATTATTCCAATTAGAAATAAGTGAAATAGTGATGATCGCAGTAGCTGTATCAGGTTGGAATGTTTTGAAATGAATGAGTAGCTAATAGTACTAGTCTCTCTTACTGCTATACTGAATTACTAAACATAGAGGATTCAAGAAAAAGTTTGCAATGGTAAAAATTATGCTAAATGGTTTCTATACACAGATGGGAAACTACAGCTTCTGGCCCTGTGTCTTCTTGAGCAACTCATCAATCATATACAGCATCGGAATTGATGAAAATGTATATCATTACCAGCCAACCTATGAATTTGAAGGGAACAGAAGGTGCATTTACCACTGAGCATTAATCAAGTAATGAAGATCTACATTATAACCACATTTCTAATGTTTATGTCCTTTAGTTGTAGAAGAAAAAAAAGCACTATTGATTTTATTTTTAATTAATAATTATATATTCCCTTTATTATTCTTTTAAATGCTTACATTATTCTAGAATTATTCCTATTTATTCATTCATGTATATATTTTCCAGAACAGATGGCAGCATAATTTGGCAGGTCTATAAGCTATCCTCACCCTAATCTCACAAGCAATACAAAACACACAATTTTTAATGCTGATATTTTGAATCATTTTACACTAATATAACATTTTAGCCAAATCTTAATTAACAGTTACACACATATATGCAGAAAATATTGATGAAGGTGGTGTGGTGGAGTACCCCCACATAACGGCACCACAGCACTGAACACTTATTTCCTAACAATCGTTACTTATCAGAACATCTGAACTCATTAATACTATTCCATTAATAAATGGTCTACTCATTAGCACTATTCCATTAATGTATCATTAGCACAGCACACACTTATTTGTCATCCCCTTAAGCTTGTGCAGGACCCTGTTCTATAAAAGGAACACTCTTGCATCTGTTCTTTTGTCTTGTTTTCTCTCATGCTGAAGAATTGTCCGAATTACATTTAACTTCTTAATCAATTTAGCCATTGTACGGGAGGTTCTGTGTAAAGCTTTAATCAGCTTAGGATACTTAAGCATTTGAACAGCAAGAACTGGTGGCAGCCTTCTCAACCTAGAGTTGCATTTTACCACACATGGTGGCAGACGGTGCTCGAGTTCTTATCAGAATTTGAGTAGTGGATTCAGCGACTCACACCATCACAAGATACTTTCCTTACCTTGACTTTGTCTTATTCCTATCTTCAATTTCTCCAAGAAGGAAGATTTCTACCTCTTCAAACTTCACAAGAAGGAAGACACTTTCCCTGACTCTTCAACTTCATAAAGAAGGAAGACCCCTATCTACTGCTTCTCCATTCTCAAGTTTGAAACCTTGGATTGGAAGAAACTCACTACTACATTTCTACAAGGAAGTATACTGAACTCATTTTGTAGAAACTCCAGTCGTATCAAACCTTCAAAGAAGGACATCTTATTCTCTCTCGTTTCAGCTGCAACAAGCAAGCAAGTTATATTCAGTCTGTTTTGTGATTCCTATCTATTTTGGTCTAGCACTGGTTATAATTGTTTCTCATTACCCTACATCATGACGGGCAGAGGGAAAAAGGGTAAATCATTTAAAAGTTTAGCACCCAGAGTTTCACCCACTGTAACCACCCCAACCTCATTACCCAACTCTCAACCACCCCCATCTAATGCTTCAGTTACATCAGATTCCACTATCAGTTGTGATCCTCCCATTTCACATGATGATTTTACCATTTTTGATCAAGGTCCACAACCTAAATCCAAACCTCAATCAGCAACCCCTCATGATGCATCAGCATCAGCCACATTTTCTGACACATCAGAGGCACAAGAATTAATTGACAAAGCTAAATCAATGAGCATAGACCCACAACTTTTGTTGTTCCAGAAAATGATGTCTGACCAGAACAAAGCCATTGGCATTTTAAACAGCAAATTTGATACCCATATTAACAGATCTCATTCATCCTCACCCCCATCAGACTCTTCACATCAATCTGACAAGAAGCTGAACCAAACTGTACTTAACTCTATTGGTAGCATGACAGCAGATGATGACATCTTTGACTTTATACAAAGGTTTGAACATAATATGAATACCTTTAATATTCATCCTAATGATTGGAACCTGTACCTTCCACCATTGCTGACAGGTGCCTTCAGCAAAGCTTATTACAATAATATCAATACAGAAACTACTTTTGCTTCCATGAAAACTATTTTGCTTCACACTGGAGGCTATTCTTTCACTGATTGTCTCTTGTCGTTTCCATTGAAGTTTAGACCTGATGGCTCAAAATCCTTAATGCAATTTTTCAATCTGTGGAAACACAAATTTGAGGTCATTTACAGGGAAATTCCATTATCCATAGAAACCATTCATGATGTGTATGCATATTGTGCTGAAATGACTGCAATTGTTGCTGTACTGGCTGGTATGCCTGCAATGCAAGACAATCTATTATGAACAATTGTTATGATGACACTAACAGCCTTATTTCTGAATGCAGTACTACTCTCTCTCACTCTAACATTAGCAGTCTCAGATCAAGACCTACCCATCATTATGGCAATAGACAGAATACCCATTATCATGATCCCCGGTGTCAGGGTAACAGTCAACAACATTCTCATGACACTCATTATCAAAATCATCATCCCAGATACCCAAGGTTTGGCAATAATCATTTCAGACAAAGTAATTCTCACAGTTCACCTCAACATCATCAAGATCAGCATCAATCACAACATAGAAATTACCTTCAACAAAACCATTATTTTCAACCTTATCAACAGCAGAATCATTATTCCCAACCTCATCAACAATCAAATCAGCCATATAGCAACCATCAAACATCATCTGATAACAGAGACACTAGTTCTGTCATTTGCTATAAGTGCAATCAAATGGGCCATTTTGCCAACAACTGCCCATCATTTCAGCAGCACCAACAGCTGCAACAACAGCAACAACCAAGGCAACAAACACCTTTTAGACCCACTCCTGTCCCTAGAACTAGAAGTCATCCTACTAGACTGGTTTCACTCAATAACTCATCTGACACTCCCATAAATTGTCATTCTGATGACTCTGACACACCCATCAATTGTCATTCGGAAGAAGAGATCATTACTCAAGAAACTATCAACAACATTGGAACACCTGTTATCATAGACTCTGGAGCTAAAGTTTCATTGGTCTCACAAGATTTTGTCACCCTAGATCTCAAATTCATTTGCAGAGTTAATGTTCATGGCATTTCTCAAGTTAGCAAAGAAGTTCCTGTTTATAGAATGGCTATTGATTTACCAGTTATTGCTGGCATTGCTCACCTTGCAGTTGATGATAGACTTCCCAAGAATTCTGTTCTTATTGGCTCTGATTTTGGTAAAGAAACCCTTATCAAATTGATTGAATCTGAGTCAAAACCTCAACCTGTTCTGACAGTGACTAGAGCTATGGACCAAAAATCCACCTTGGCAACCACAGTGCAAAGTACTGAAGGTGCAAACCCAACCTCATGGGATTCCATTGTACCAGGCACATCGCATGATACTGATGTTGTCAATGAAACTGATGATATTGACACTTCCTTGCCTTCTGACACACCACATGACACTGGTGATGCCATTGCTCACTCCTCATCAGCCAATAAATTAGTAGCTCCACCCTTGACTTTCCCTTCATTGTCCTTTGATGGTATTACTAAAGATGCTTTTATGAAATTACAAAAGGAAGATGAATCACTGAAACCTTTATGGGATTTAGCCAAACACAAGCAGAAGAATTTCTTTGTTGTCAATGATTTACTGATGTGTCTCACTTCTACCCAAAATACTATCTCTCAAGCATTGGTTGTACCTCAGCAGTTGAGACAGAAAGTCCTTAAGGCAGCACACGAAGGCTTAGGTCATTGTGGTATCAACACAACCAGAATGATGCTTAACAAGCATTTCACATGGCCCAACCTCTTACAAGACTTGAGAACTCATATACAATCTTGCAGCAAATGTGCAGCTCACACCAAATCTGGAGGTCACAAAGTTCCCATGCTAAAACCAGAACTCATTACTAACAGAAATGAAAAGCTAGCCATTGATATAGTTGGCCCTTAGCCTCTCTCTAGACACAAGATGAGATATATCTTCACAGCCATGGAACTAGCTAGTGCCTATCCTTTTGCCATACCACTACCTAACTATACTGCAGCTTCAACTGCTAAGTCATTACTCTCTATCATTGCCATACTGGGCACTCCATTGGTTATTTTGTCTGACCAAGGTACCAACTTTCTTTCTACCACTGTTTCTCACCTGTATAACAAGTTTGGCATTCAAAGGATGAAAACGGCTCCTTACAGACCACAGAGTAATGGGAAACTTGAACGTTTCCATGGTACCCTTAAAGTTATGCTCTCTAAATGTATCAGTAATAAACTTGACTGGCCAGATGCCATTGACTTAGTGCTCTACTTTTGTAGGAACATGCCTCAATCTAGACATGGATTCACCCCACAAGAAATTCTGTTCCTTAAACCATCACCTCACATATTGTCAACACTAAAATCTATTTGGTCTACCAACACTTCATCTAACCTCAATCTTCCTCAGTTCATTGAGGATATGGATAAGATCATTTCACTTCAATTGCAACATGTCAAGAGTTCATTAGCCAGTAAACATTGCCAATCTAGAATTGATAAAGAATCTGCTCTAGTTGCAACCTTCAGGGTTGGTGATATTGTCTTTAGAAGAATTCCTGGACTAAATGGTTGCTTGGAAGCTTCATGGGATGGTCCCTTTGTTGTGCATGAATGCATTCCACCACTGAATTGCAGCATTAAACCACAAGGCTCAGTCAGAGCCAAGCCAAAGGTTGTACACATTTCTCAACTAAAGAAGTCTCATCCTGTAAACAGAGCACTCATGATACCTGATGAGAATGATACTGATCTTGTCACCTGTAAACACAATGTTGCAAAGTCTATACCTCTCACTGAATCTCAACAGAATCAACTCTCACATGTTTTGGATCAATTTCCCTCTGTTTTTACTGACAAACCTGGTCTCACCGCCTTAACTTCTCACTCGATTACTCTCACCTGCATCACACCAGTTTGGTCCCCAACATATTCAATTCCCATTGCCCATCAGGAAGCATTCAGACAAGAAATTGACAATCTATTGGATCTTGACATCATTGAGCCCTCAACATCAAAGTATAGTAGTTCCCCCATGCCAAGTTGCAAAGAAGGATGGAGGGATAAGGATTGTGGTAGACTTTAAGAAGCTCAATGCCATAACTGTAAGAGAACCATTTACTATGCCATCTGTGGAAGACATCATCTCAAAACTTGGTAGTGCAACAGTTCTTTTAAAGATTGATTTGCAGAAAGGCTTCCATCAGGTGCCCATGGAACACACGTCTAAACAATATACAGCCTTCCACTGTCTTCAAGGGAAATTCCAGTATAAGGTTATGCCCTTTGGCCTAACTAATGAACCTGGTACCTTTCAGTTGCTAATGCAGCAGGTTCTAAGAGGCTTGGATCACTATTCTCTTCCATACATAGATGATATTGTCATATACTCTTCAGGATTTGAAGAACACATTCATCATGTAGCTTCAGTCTTGTTGAGACTTTCTTCAGCAAATCTTACAGTAAAGAAGAGCAAATGCTCAAGGTGTTTCTCAACTTTGGATTTCTTGGGTTTTCATGTAGGAGAAGGCAAGATCTCAATCCCTCAAGCTAGAATTACCCAATTTTCTCAGTATAAAATTCCTACAACAAGAACTTCACTTAAGTCTTTCTTAGGTCTAGTAACATTTTATTCTAAGTTTGTTCCTCAACTGGCAAACCTCACAACCATTCTAAATTCTCATATGCCAAAAGATAATCATACTAAGATCACGATCACAGAAGAATATCAATCTGCTTTTGATAAGGTCATATCTGGTATAGTAAATCATGCTGCTCTCATCATCCCTAACATTACTGATTCTTTTAGCATTTTCACTGATGCCTCTACATCGGGCATAGGTGGTACATTGTGTATATACAAAGATTCATCTTGGCAACCCTGCAGCTTTTACAGTAGACAGCTGCTTCCAAGGGAGAAGAATTATTCAATCCTAGATTTAGAAGCCTTAGCAGTACTTGCCACAGTTCATCATTATCATTATTATTTGTCTGGCACTTATTTCAAGATCTTTACTGATCATAAACCATTGGTACATATTTTTGGTGGCAACCCCCCAAGTGCTAGACTGATTAGATGGAAGATCAAATTGGCTGAGTACAGCTTTGACATTGTTCATATTTCTGGTCATGCTAACAATATTGCTGATGCAATGTCTAGGCAGTCCTGGACTACTACTGAAATGGATGAAGACCTCAATCTGGAAGAAGGGGGAGATGTGGTGGAGTACCCCCACATAACCTAATAATTGTTACTTATCAGAACATCTGAACTCATTAATACTATTCCATTAATAAATGGTCTACTCATTAGCACTATTCCATTAATGTATCATTAGCACAGCACACACTTACTTGTCATCCCATTAAGCTTGTGCAGGACCCTGTTCTATAAAAGGAACACTCTTGCATCTGTTCTTTTGTCTTGTTTTCTCTCATGCTGAAGTATTGTCCGAACTACATTTAACTTCTTAATCAATTTAGCCATTGTACGGGAGGTTCTGTGTAAAGCTTTAATCAGCTTAGGATACTAAAGCATTTGAACAGCAAGAACTGGTGGCAGCCTTCTCAACCTAGAGTTGCATTTTACCACAACACTCTTTTTCTACTCACACACACAAACACACTCTTTTTCTACTCACACACACAAACACACTCTTTTTCTACTCACACACAAACACACTCTTTTTCTACTCACATGCACACACAAACACACTCTTTTTCTACTCACACACACAAACACACTCTTTTTCTACTCACACACAAACACACTCTTTTTCTACTCACGCACACAAACACACTCTTTTTCTATTCACACACACACACACGCTCTTTTCTACTCATACTCACACACAAACACGCTCTTTTTTTCTACTCACACACACAAACACGCTCTTTTTCTACTCACATGCACACACAAACACACTCTCTTTTCTACTCACACAAACACGCTCTTTGTCTCACACACACAAACACTTTTTCTACTCACACGCACACACAAACACACTCATTTTTCTACTCACATGCACAAACACACTCTTTTCTACTCACACACAAACACACTCTTTTTCTATTCACACACACTCTTTTTCTATTCACACACAAACACACTCTTTTCTATTCACACACAAACACACGCTCTTTTCTACTCACACGCACACACAAACACACTCTTTTTTCTACTCACACACACAAACACGCTCTTTTTCTACTCACACGCACACACAAACACACTCTTTTTTCTACTCACACAAACACGCTCTTTGTCTCACACACACAAACACTTTTCTACTCACACGCACACACAAACACACTCATTTTTCTACTCACACGCACAAACACTCTTTTCTACTCACACACAAACACACTCTTTTTCTATTCACACACAAACACACTCTTTTTCTACTCACACACACAAACACTCTTTTTCTATTCACACACACACACACTCTTTTTCTACTCACACACACAAACACACTCTTTTTCTACTCACACACATAAACACACTCTTTTTCTATTCACACACACACACACGCTCTTTTCTACTCACACGCACACACAAACACGCTCTTTTTACACACACACTCTTTTTCTACTCACACGAACACACACAAACACACTCTTTTTCTACTCACACGAACACACACAAACACACTCTTTTTCTACTCACACACACAAATACACTCTTTTTCTACTCACACACACAAACACACTCTTTTTCTATTCACACACACACACTCTTTTTCTACTCATACACACACACAAACACACTCTTTTTCTACTCACATACATAAACACACTCTTTTTCTATTCACACGCACACACAAACACGCTCATATTCTATTGACACACACACAAACACACTCTTTTTTCTACTCACAAGCACAAACACACTCTTTTTTCTACTCGAACACTCACACACAAACACAAACACACTCTTTTTTCTACTCACACATACAAAAACTTTTTCTACTCACACGCACACACAAACACACTCTTTTTTCTACTCGCACAAACACACTCTTTTTTCTACTCACACACACACATAAACACACTCTTTTTTCTACTCACACGCACACACAAACACACTCTTTTTTCTACTCACACACACACATAAACACACTCTTTTTTCTACTCACATGCACACACAAACACACTCTTTTTTCTACTCACACAAACACAAACACACTCTTTTTTCTACTCACACAAACACAAACACACTCTTTTTTCTACTCTCACGCACACACAAACACACTCTTTTTTCTACTCACACACAAAAACGCACTCTTTTTCTACTCACACGCAACAAAACGCTCTTTTCTACTCACACGCACACACAAACACACTCTTTTTCATATTCAACACAAACACGCTCTTTTTCTACTCACACACACAAACACACTCTTTTTCTACTCACACACACAAACACACTCTTTTTTCTACTCACACACAAAAACTCTCTTTTTCTACTCACACGCACACACAAACACACTCTTTTTTTCTACTCACACGCACACACAAACACACTCTTTTTTATCTCCAGATAGCTAATTAACTTACCCTTGCTTTTTTCTGTAGCTCCTCCCTCAGCCGCTTGCAATTTTAAATATGCATGCAATCTTTGTTCTGTTCCAGTTAATGGATGATTTGAATGATTGATGTTCAGATAATTGATGTTCCACTGTACATGTATATTTAACACACAAACATACACACTGTTGTCAGGTTATTACAAGGAGCTAGCCTAGTGTCAGAAATAGCACTCCAGTTGGTCATGCTGCATTATCATCTAGCAATATAGACCTATTTACTTCTCTACTACCAACACACACTGGAGAAAACTTACTGCGCCATCACTTTCAGCAGTGAGAGCAGGTCAAGTGCGCCTCCAGTGATAGCGATTGAGGTCAAAGGTGAAGGTCAGCCTTTCTGCACAAAAGGTCGTTATATTAATTCTATTCGCGTGCTTCTTCCAATAGCGCAATATCTTATGAATCTACTTTACACAGTCTGCATTTTGGGTGTGGTGGGTCAGAGATAAACAGAGAATGTGGGAACGCCCAATTTTGGACAACAGTAGAATCTAGTCTGTAAGCCAGTTATGGCGGAAAGCCAGCCACGAGTTCCTACTGAGGATGAGGTGAGCACGTAGCTAGTCCCTAGCTGATTTATAGATCTAGTGTTTGACTTACCTAGTTACTAGATCCATTGTTTGTTTATTAGATCCAGTCTTTTTCACTGGCCCACTGTTTGTATAGATAACTTTTACATAAGGTTTGAAAGAAGGGAAAACACTGCTACCTACACACATGCCAAGTGCTTAGCATAATTTCAAGCATAATTTTTTCAAAAACTGAAATAAAAGAAAGAGATAAATTAAAGTCTGAGCATTCGATAAAACTAGGCATCAGCAACTGGAAAAATAGAGGGGAATTTATGTCTGAGCATGCTCATAAAAACACTAACAAATAGAGAGGGAAACTACTGTCTGAGCATGCTCACAACAAATGCGCTGGCAACTGGAAAAAAGAGAGGGTAAAAGTCATGTTCCTGAGCATGCTCTTGAAAATAAACACCAGGTTCTTTTTATGAGCATGCTCAGACATGACTTTCCCTCTCTTTTTTTAGTTGCTAGTGTGTTTTTGAGGATAGTTAGACAAGACTATCCCTCTCTATTTGCTATAGTTTGTGACTATTTTACTAAACTACTCTAACTAGTCATTTGAAGTCTATAATAGTTTGTTCCATTTGAAGTCTAGTTTGTTCCAGAAATACGGTAAGTTGTGTGTTAATAACACATAAGCTCAATATATATTTGTTGTAATGTTATTTATCTGCTTAGTTGTTGTTTTTTTGGGGGGGGCGGGGGGTTTTGTTGTTTTTTTGTTGTTGTTGTTGCTGTTGTTGTGCTTGTTATCGTTTTATTTAAACTTTCTTACAATGTGTATTGAATTTGTATTTGGGAGGTATTTGTATTTTTGTGCACTTTTATTACGATTATGTATTTTTGTAATTTTTTAATGTGTATGTTTGTGTTAGAAATTTTATAAACAACAGCAGGTATGTTTCGAAAAGAAAAAAGCTTTTTTTTTTTAAATTTTCATTGCATTTTGACTAAACAGCTAGTACCACTACATGAAAATTTTAACAGTCCAGTTTTCGTTTCTGTTGATTTACTACTAAAAGCTAGAACTCTTCCACAGCTATATCTGTAAGCTAAGGTCTTGTACTACCTTCTAAATGCTATAGGGATCATGCTAAACAGCTTGCACAATAAAAAAAACTGACTCGCTTCAATTAAGCAGACTGACTGTATTTTTGCTGAACTTGCTGTTCTGTCAGGTCCCTACTTCTTAATCTTTCTACCAGCTACAGTTTGGGTCTCTAGAAGTAAGAATATCTAAGCCACTAATGGCCCCAATATTTCAAATAGCATCTTTTTTTTTTCATTCCTGGAAGTGATGCATGTGGTAAACAGTGAAGATTAAAATATTAACATCGTCGAACCGAAAAACTATATTTTATCAACTACCATATCGTTTTGTTTGTTTTTTCTACTATAGCTCCTTCTGTGCAAAAAAAAAAATCTACCCACACACAAACACTCTTTTTCTACTCACACACAAACACTCTCTTTTCTACTCACACACACAAACACACTCTTTTTCTACTCACATGCACACACAAACACACTCTTTCTACTACTATAGCTCCTGTGCAAAAATAAAAAATTATTCTACTTAACAAATTGAAAACCTATTTTTTCTGGTGCCTACTGTACATTATTGTAGCACAGGAAGAAACAACACATTCTCTTATTATGTGTTTGGAATATCGTGTAGTTATTGTGTGTTTGTGTGCACATATTTACGCATTGTACCAGTTGTATGTTTGTGTGTTTGTTTATTTTTTAATTTCTCAGCATTGTTTTTTTACTATTTCATTTATTAAAATATTGTATTGTATTTAATCATTGTGTGAGAAATTGTATGTTTGTGTGTTAGCATGTCATAGAGTTGCTGTTGCTATCATTGGTGATATAGGAATAAATTTGTTTGTGTGTTTGTTTATAAGATATTTGTGTTCTTATATAAGTTTGTTTGTGTGTTTGCATGTTAAAGTCTCATTTAAATAGCACTTAGTGCTGTTTGTTTGTGTGTTTGTTTATTTATCACTTTAATTATATATTTATTTGTTTGTATTTAGAGAGATCTCCATCCTCCAGTCTCACTTCACTGGGAGCACTGCCATACATGGAGTGAGTATGTCCTGCCTGACCAATGTGCAGTACTACATGATAAACTGCTAGTTATGCATTCTAATTATCGCACACTTCACATCTCTACTGACCTTCACTCATGGACTACTACTCTTGCACCATATGAATGCTCGTCCCTAACTACCTACCAGTCTAAGTTTGTATTAGTTGGTGGAAAGCATCCCTCCACTTATGAACCCACTAGCTCTCTGTTGACTAGTACTACTGGTCTAGACTGGAAGCCATCGCTACGTGCCATGCCTACTCCTCGCTACTTCCCATCATCAGTTAGTGGAGGATCACCGGAGGTCCTGGTCGTGGCTGGTGGGAGGGACTCACATTACAAGTACTTGGACGTAGTGGAAGTTCTACTCAACGACCATTGGACGACTGCAGACTCTCTTCCTTCTTCATGCTGGAGGATGCGATCAACATTCCATGAAGGCAACTTCTACTTCACAGGAGGACTTGACAAGGAGAAGATTCTATTTATATGCAGTCTAGAGTCTATCAAAGCATCTGCTAGTAATGGCAGGACAAGAAGACAAAAAATATGGAGGACAGTAACCACACTTACTAAGATCTTCGCTATCGTCTCCTATGTATCGAATCTAATCGGCATCGATAGATATTCTACCATTAGCAGTTACTCCAACAAGACAGAGGAGTGGATTGAGACTACTAGTGAGGGAGATAGACCACATGCTAGTATATGGATGGCTACTGCAGTCTTGTCTACTGGACAGTTGCTGGTTGCTAACAAAGATGGAGTATACAAAGAAACTCTGTCAGGTTAGTGTAAGTAAATAGCAGCATCTCTAGAAAGCCATCTTGCCTTCAGTGATATTGGCTTCTCTTTAGAATGTCCCATTTATAGATTGTATGGGAAACTAAAGTGAGGTATTAAAACTTGTACTATAGTATAACTAGAATATTATTATTTATTATTGTGTTAATTATGTTAAAACTAAATATTTATTGTATTAATTATGAAATTATAATAAGTAAGGTAATTGATTGTCTTTGCCAAAATTGCAAGTGCTGGAATGCAGCTGCTTCTACTGGCAGCTGCTTCTACTGGCTTAGCTCCAGGCTATAAAACCAGCTGCCCACACTTTGTATTGCTGGAGCCAGCTAATGGTACTGGTGCAGTGTGTGGGTTACTTGTATAGTATAACCAATGGGACCTTAATACATGTACGTACATGTAATTAGTGTTTTATTTGCAATATTTTATAATTCATATTTTATTTATGTTCAATAGCTTTCAAGTATGAAGATGCATACAAACACTACATTGTTTCCAAAGAAGTGTTGGAGCTTCTGTCTTTAAAGTTTATGTCCCTTGGTCCTCCAAGACAAGGCAAGAGTACAACTCTCAGGAGAATTCAAAAAGAGATCATAGATCTTCTGTCAGCAAAAGAAGAGGAGCAGATTCATGGCAGCACAGGCACAGTGCAGTGTTGCTCCAATATGCTAGTCCAAGGCAAGTCTGATCCAACTACAGCAGAAAGAACCACAAAGTGGACCATTGTAAAGAATCTCATTGAGGAAGCTTCTCTACTCTTTCACACTCTCAAAGATAGTTTTCAGATTGAATCCACTTCTGAGGCTACAGCTGATTCCCATAGAGGTAGTGACACCAGGGCAGAGGTCAGTCAGGCTAGTAGTACAGGGCAGTCTCACTCTGTGGAAGAGCCACCCCAACCTTCATTATTACAGAAAATGATGGCAAGATTGCAATCTTTTACTAGAAATAAGCAACCCAGACGTAAGGGAATCACTCCACTCTCAACAGCACATGACCAACCAGCTGATCAGGCAGTATCATCACCAGATTATTCTGAAATAGCTGCCATATTTGAGACAGTGTCCAAACAACCACACTTTGCAGAAAATGTGAAACATTCTTTTAAAGCTTTTTTGAGAATGGAGGACACCGGAGGCCAGCCTGAGCTGATGGACATGCTACCAGCACTCACCATAGGACCTGCCCTCTACTTGCTGTTCTTTAGCTACAAGTTCCAACTAGATGAGGAGTATCGGGTCTTTTATCAGAGAGCTTCAGGAGAGACAACTGCACCAGAGAAATCTGAGTTTACTCTGCAAGAGATGCTTTTGCGTACTCTGGCCAGTATATCTTGCTTCAGTTCCTCCACCCATCTTCAACCTCTACCAGGACCAGACAACTCAGCCATTGGTGAGATACTGGAGTCCTCCAAGTCAGTAGTGTATATCGTGGGTACTCACAAAGACAAGGTTTCTGAGGAAGTCATCGCTACAGTCGACTCACAGCTTCAAAAAGTGATTCGAGAGACTGACTCCTACAAAAAAGGCATAGTTCAGTTCTGCTCAAAAGACAAGCTAGTTGTTTCTTTAGACAACATGGGAGGCGGAGTAGAAGAGATCGATCACTTGCATCAGCTACTGGAAAATGCCATGGAGAAACACTTTAATAAGCTGAAAATTCCAGCTGTGTGGCTTCTGTTCAGCTTGTGTCTTCGCATGAGAGAAGTGAGGACAGCCAGCCTGGAGACCTGCTTGGCCTTGTCCCATGCCTTCAATATGACACCCTACGAGACCAAAGCAGCTCTGTGGTTTCTTCACCACCATGCCGGTGTTCTGATGTACTTCCCCAGTGTGCCTGGTTTGGAGGACCTAGTCATCATTGACATCCAGGTAGTGTATGACAGTATCACTGGTGTCATTCTTAAAGCCATGAGCTTTGATAGCGTAGGTCAGGCCACATCCGAGAGATTCAGGAAGACAGGTCGATTTTCTATGACACATTTGAGGACAGCTACAGCTGACATTTCAGGAGATCTGATTCCACCAGAGCAACTGGTAGCTTTACTTGCATATCTTCACTTGATAGCTGAGATTGCGTCAGTTGAATTTTCTGATACTAACTCAGTTTTAGAAAAGGAGAAAGAATACATCATGCCTTGCGTGTTAGAAAACACTAGTGCAAAGGAACTTGACCAATTCCACAAAGAATCTTGTAGCTCAAGTTTCGTGGAGCCTCTCTTGGTATACTTCAGTAGTGGGTTTACTCCTATGGGACTCTTTCCTGCTGCAATGGCATGTCTCGTATCCAACAAGTCCTTCACTTTCATTGGAGAAGGAGTCAAGAAAAACATGGTGCACTTTATGTACGGATCTAAACAAATTGGTGTAACATTTATATCTCGATGTAAATATTTTGAAGTCGTAGTTCCTGATCCTACTTTCCAAGACTCCATTCACCATGAATGTGCTGCTCTAAAACAAGAAATAGAAGACACTCTAAAGAAAGCTAGTTCCAGAATGAACTACAACAGCTCTATGGACTACCAGTTTGCCTTTGACTGTCGTTCACATGAAGGAGGGAATCATCTTGGGAGAGTTCATGAAGTAGAGTCCATTCCTTCAGTCATGAAGTGTTTCAACCATTCACAAGGAATTGCACTTCAGAATAGACATCTCATTTGGTATGGACAGGTATGTAGAAATAGACTTATGTATTCTAACTTGTAATAACTAACAATTATTATATTTGGTTTTAGAAATATGTGAAGAAAGATCCTATGGTAGAGGTCTCTGAAAGTAAGTCAAGTTATTGTTTTTATTTGGTTTCATTATAATTGTTTTATTAATAGGTGGCAATAACTTGAGTATATTTCTGAGTGTGTATCCTGACTTGGTGCACTCAGTGAAGCCTTGTGTTATGACAGTAGCTGATCACTGCTACAGTATTGGACTCATATCACAATGTACCTATGACCAACTTCGTGAGCGTAAAGACCTGATTGACGAAGACAGAGCAAGGACTCTTTTGGACAACATTCGTAGAGTCTTTTCATCGAGACCCTCAGCTCTCAAGGAGTTTGTTACTGTATTGTTCCAAACAGGAGAATGTAATCATTTAGCAGATAAAATACAGCGACAGCTCCAGTAAGTGTATTGTTATTATTGTAGTATTTGAATTATTGTATTGTTTGTGGAATAGAATTGTGGAATGAAGTCTGACAAAGTCACATGGACATACATTTGAAAACATTTATTGTATTGCACTTTACATATTTTGTATATCATATCCCATATTTCAAATTTACACATTGTTAATTTATTTTATTGTTACTTTTAAATAAATTTTCATTAAAGAATGCTTAACTTTTTGTTATTATATAACACTATGTACATAGTGTTATAATAACAAAAACATATTATGTGAATGTAGTTTGATATTAGTTACCAATAATATGGTCGCTTGTAGTCTGGTGTAGCCAGACCCTTTACCAACCACTACCCTGTATTATTGTGTGGCACTTATTGGTACTTAATTGAACCATTACTCATACAAAGTGTCAGGAGACATGGCCATACCATTGCTTTGCCAGTATTGGAATTTCGATTTGTGATTTAGGAGGGCCATTCACAGTAATTTGCTAACGGTATTCGACCGCCGTAATATATATGCGTCAGCCACTGTTTCAAAGCTAGGTTTAGTAAGTATGGCTTGTTTGAATATCTGTCTACTGCACCAACTCGACCGTACAACAACTCCAGCAAAATGTTCACCCCCCCCTCTTGTCTGACAGTATCTTGTTGGCAATCCATAACCTCTCTTGTCTGATAGCATCTTGTTGGCAGTGCACAATGATCCATCACCTCTCAATGTCTGGTAGCATCTTGTTGACAGTGCACAATGTTTCAGGCAGTGGATCCATAACCTCTCTTGTCTGATAGCATCTTGTTGGCAGTGCACAATGATCCATAACCTCTCTTTGTCTGATAGCATCTTGTTGACAGTGCACAATGATCCATCACCACTCTTGTCTGATAGCATCTTATTGGCAGTGTATATTGATCTATCACCTCTCTTGTCTGACAATCCACTCCTGATGAGCTGAGGAGAAGTCTTCAAAGTATCACCCTATAGTCATGGCAACTGCTATAGTCATGGCAAGTAGGAACATACTAAGGAGCCAGAGTTTACTGGCAGGAAAAGACCCGGCAACAACAGAGGCTACTAATCAACTATCATCATTGAACCAGCTTACTTTCTAGTTATCATACTATTGCTGTTGAGCTTGTAGTCAGGTTTTGTGGCAGTGATTTTGAGGCTTTCTTTACTCAATTCGATGTGGAAATTACTATAGATAACAGCACTTTAAAAGTACTGTCACGCCCCTTTACAGAATGAGAAGAGATAGTATTAATGACAATGGTAGGTTTATAAGCCTTTGTAGGGTTCTTTCCATACTAGTCTGGCGTCGCGGACCCTTTTCCTTCTATTATTATTATGCGGCCCACGCATAATAATAATAGAAGGAAAAGGGTCGGCGACGCCAGACTATTTCCATACCACCAAAAAACAAAGTTTTGTCACCCGCACTTTATTTTGTATTTGGCAGACCGTGCCACTAGCTGCCAAAGTCTGCGAGACAGTCCAGTACTAGTAGCCCCACCCCCATTCAATACTAGTAGCCCCACCCCCATCCAATACTAGTAGCCCCACCCCCATCCAATACTAGTAGCCCCACCCCCAGATTGCGGTTCCAGCTGGTTCTCTGCGCAAGTTTTTAAGGTGTTTTCTTTTAGTATTTTACTGCTGGAGTATCTCAAATAGTAAGTTACAGAAAAATAGTATAACAAATTAATTTAGTGCAGACTTTCCTGAGTTGTACTGTCCTTCTAAAATAAGTTTAGTTGAAGATTAGCTGTTTCTTTATTAGTAGTTAGACATAAATAATAATCTTCTAGCAAGTTCTTCTAGAGAGGGCTAGAGAGGGCTCTGGTGAAGAAAGAGCTGGGGTTATAATGGGGTATTTTTGCAACCTCTAATGTGGTTTGTAAGTGTTTCTGTATGGAATGTGGTCTGATAATGGAGTAGCCTCTCTTCTGTGTGACTAACAATGAGACAGCCTGTGTCCTGTGATGTTACTGCAATTTGTAGCTCGCTATCTTTCATCTTCACTGTAAATGAACTTCCATTGTTGAAGGAGCAAGTTTTGTGGCACAGCTCTGTGGATGACGACCCCTTTAGTGAGAATAGATACAAATTGGAGGCAGTCACACCAGTAATCAATATAATCAATTGATACAATTATACTGCATAAATGCTAACAAATGAGTGCCTTTAATGTCTGTGTTTATATTTGTTTGTGTTTGTTTTGACAGCATATGCTCAAATCTCAGCTGCAACCGAAGATGCCACACCTTCAACTGGTGAGTTATTTGAGCTTCTCAAAAAAACTCTTCTTGAATATAACTTAATGTATAAGCAATCCCAAATATACACTGGTGATGAATTAGGAATGCCCCTTGAGCATAAACTTCGTCATGTTATTGCAACCAAAAAGATTCGACAGGTAACACAGGCAACAAAACACAAATTACTATTCTTGGCTGTTTGCAATGCTGGTTAGATCATTCCACCCAGTGCGTGAGAGGGTTACAGTAGTCATCCTGAGAGAGGGCTACAGTAGTCATCCTGAGAGAGGGTTACAGTAGTCATCCTGAGAGAGGGTTACAGTAGTCATCCTGAGAGAGGGTTACAGTAGTCATCCTGAGAGAGGGTTCATCCTGAGAGAGGGTTACAGTAGTCATCCTGAGAGAGGGTTACAGTAGTCATCCTGAGAGAGGGTTACAGTAGTCATCCTGTGAGAGGGTTACAGTAGTCATCCTGAGAGAGGGTTACAGTAGTCATCCTGAGAGAGGGTTACAGTAGTCATCCTGAGAGAGGGTTACAGTAGTCATCCTGAGAGAGGGTTACAGTAGACATCCTGAGAGAGGGCTGTAGTACATCCTGAGAGAGGGTTACAGTAGTCATCCTGAGAGAGGGTTACAGTAGTCATCCTGTCATCCTGAGAGGGTTACAGTAGTCATCCTGAGAGAGGGTTACAGTAGTCATCCTGAGAGAGGGTTACAGTAGTCATCCTGTGAGAGGGTTACAGTAGTCATCCTGAGAGAGGGTTACAGTAGTCATCCTGAGAGAGGGTTACAGTAGTCATCCTGAGAGAGGGTTACAGTAGTCATCCTGAGAGAGGGTTACAGTAGTCATCCTGAGAGAGGGTTACAGTAGTCATCCTGAGAGAGGGTTACAGTAGTCATCCTGAGAGAGGGTTACAGTAGTCATCCTGAGAGAGGGTTACAGTAGTCATCCTGAGAGAGGGTTACAGTAGTCATCCTGAGAGAGGGTTACAGTAGTCATCCTGAGAGAGGGTTACAGTAGTCATCCTGAGAGAGGGTTACAGTAGTCATCCTGAGAGAGGGTTACAGTAGTCATCCTGAGAGAGGGTTACAGTAGTCATCCTGAGAGAGGGTTACAGTAGTCATCCTGAGAGAGGGTTACAGTAGTCATCCTGAGAGAGGGTTACAGTAGTCATCCTGAGAGAGGGTTACAGTAGTCTCGAGAGAGGTTACAGTAGTAATCTGAGAGAGGTTGATCATCCTGAGAGAGGTTACAGTAGTCATCCATCCTGAGAGAGGGTTACAGTAGTCATCCTGAGAGAGGGTTACAGTAGTATCCTGAGACGAGAGTTACAGTGTTATCTGAGAGAGGGTTACAGTAGTCTCCTGAGAGAGGGGTACAGTAGTCATCTGAGAGAGGGTTACAGTAGTCATCCTGAGAGAGGGTTACAGTAGTCATCCTGAGAGAGGGGTTACAGTAGTCATTCTGAGAGAGGGTTACAGTAGTCATCCTGAGAGAGGGTTACAGTAGTCATCCTGTGAGAGGGTTACAGTAGTCATCCTGAGAGAGGGTTACAGTAGTCATCCTGAGAGAGGGTTACAGTAGTCATCCTGAGAGAGGGTTACAGTAGTCATCCTGAGAGAGAGTTACAGTAGTCATCCTGAGAGAGAGTTACAGTAGTCATCCTGAGAGAGGGTTACAGTAGTCATCCTGAGAGAGGGCTACAGTAGTCATCCTGAGAGAGGGTTACAGTAGTCATCCTGAGAGAGGGTTACAGTAGTCATCCTGAGAGAGGGTTACAGTAGTCATCCTGAGAGAGGGCTACAGTAGTCATCCTGAGAGAGGGTTACAGTAGTCATCCTGAGAGAGGGCTACAGTAGTCATCTGAGAGAGGGTTCAGTACTGAGAGAGGGCTACAGTAGTCATCCATCCATGAGAGAGGGTTCACAGTAGTCATCCTGAGAGATCCATGAGAGAGGGCTACAGTAGTCATCCTGAGAGAGGGTTACAGTGGTCATACAGTAGTCATCCTGAGAGAGGGTTACAGTAGTCATCCTGAGAGAGGAGTTACAGTAGTCATCCTGAGAGAGAGTACAGTAGTCATCCTGAGAGAGAGTTACAGTAGTCATCCTGAGAGAGGGTTACAGTAGTCATCCTGAGAGAGGGTTACAGTAGTCATCCTGAGAGAGGGTTACAGTAGTCATCCTGAGAGAGGGTTACAGTAGTCATCCTGAGAGAGGGTTACAGTAGTCATCCTGAGAGAGGGTTACAGTAGTCATCCTGAGAGAGGGTTACAGTAGTCATCCTGAGAGAGGGCTACAGTAGTCATCCTGAGAGAGGGTTACAGTAGTCATCCTGAGAGAGGGCTACAGTAGTCATCCTGAGAGAGGGTTACAGTAGTCATCCTGAGAGAGGGCTACAGTAGTCATCCTGAGAGAGGGTCACAGTAGTCATCCTGAGAGAGGGTTACAGTAGTCATCCTGAGAGAGGGCTACAGTAGTCATCCTGAGAGAGGGTTACTGTCAGAGAGGGTTACAGTAGTCATCCTGAGAGAGGGTTACAGTAGTCATCCTGAGAGAGGGTTACAGTAGTCATCCTGAGAGAGGGTTACAGTAGTCATCCTGAGAGAGGGTTACAGTAGTCATCCTGAGAGAGGGCTACAGTAGTCATCCTGAGAGAGGGTTACAGTAGTCATCCTGAGAGAGGGTTACAGTAGTCATCCTGAGAGAGGGTTACAGTAGTCATCCTGAGAGAGGGTTACAGTAGTCATCCTGAGAGAGGGCTACAGTAGTCATCCTGAGAGAGGGTTACAGTAGTCATCCTGAGAGAGGGCTACAGTAGTCATCCTGAGAGAGGGTTACAGTAGTCATCCTGAGAGAGGGCTACAGTAGTCATCCTGAGAGAGGGTTACAGTAGTCATCCTGAGAGAGGGTTACAGTAGTCATCCTGAGAGAGGGTTACAGTAGTCATCCTGAGAGAGGGTTACAGTAGTCATCCTGAGAGAGGGTTACAGTAGTCATCCTGAGAGAGGGTTACAGTAGTCATCCTGAGAGAGGGTTACAGTAGTCATCCTGAGAGAGGGTTACAGTAGTCATCCTGAGAGAGGGTTACAGTAGTCATCCTGAGAGAGGGTTACAGTAGTCATCCAGTAGTCATCCTGAGAGACAGTAGTCATCCTGAGAGAGGGTTACAGTAGTCATCCTGAGAGAGGGTTACAGTAGTCATCCTGAGAGAGGGTTACAGTAGTCATCCTGAGAGAGGGGTAGTCATCCTACAGTAGTCATCCTGAGAGAGGGTTACAGTAGTCATCCTGAGAGAGGGCTACAGTAGTCATCCTGAGAGGGTTACAGTAGTGAGGGTTACAGTAGTCATCCTGAGAGAGGGCTACAGTAGTCATCCTGAGAGAGGGTTACAGTAGTCATCCTGAGAGAGGGTTACAGTAGTCATCCTGAGAGAGGGTACAGTAGTCATCCTGAGAGAGGGTCACAGTAGTCATCCTGAGAGAGGGCTACAGTAGTCATCCTGAGAGAGGGTTACAGTAGTCATCCTGAGAGAGGGTTACAGTAGTCATCCTGAGAGAGGGTTACAGTAGTCATCCTGAGAGAGGGTTACAGTAGTCATCCTGAGAGAGGGTTACAGTAGTCATCCTGAGAGAGAGTTACAGTAGTCATCCTGAGAGAGGGTTACAGTAGTCATCCTGAGAGAGGGCTACAGTAGTCATCCTGAGAGAGGGCTACAGTAGTCATCCTGAGAGAGGGTTACAGTAGTCATCCTGAGAGAGGGTTACAGTAGTCATCCTGAGAGAGGGTTACAGTAGTCATCCTGAGAGAGGGTTACAGTAGTCATCCTGTGAGAGGGCTACAGTAGTCATCCTGAGAGAGGGTTACAGTAGTCATCCTGAGAGAGGGTTACAGTAGTCATCCTGAGAGAGGGTTACAGTAGTCATCCTGAGAGAGAGTTACAGTAGTCATCCTGTGTGTCGGTCACACTTTGATTTGGAGATTACAGACAATTGACTGTTATTTAGGTATGAACTTACAATAACGATTTAAGAACTTCATTTTTCTACTTTTTTAACTTCAGGGTATTTTTTAGAAAACGCCAAGCTTCAGCTCCATATAGGTACTAGTTTTGTAGGTAATGCCCCTATCGTCACATCATAAACGTGAGCAAATATTTTATTGTGGCCCATTTAGCTTTGGTTGCCGCTGTGAAGTTAATGAAGTTGCAGGAAGTGGAGTTTTACGTTGAAAATATATAATGGAGAAAAAAAAAAGAAAAAAAGGAAGAAAAAAGAAAAGAAAATAAAATTAAAAAATCCCAAATTGACGAACTTTACCGATAAATTTCATTTTCCTGAGGCTTGTTTAGCGATGGCTTGGCGTTTAATGATTGCGATAAGTAACGAACTCTAAGATATTTATTTGTCGCTAGTGTAAGTACAGTTTGCAATGTAGTTAGCATTGTCAGTAATTATTCTAGCTTTCTACCTATGACGGCATCGTTCTAAACCTTAGCTAATACAAAATTTCTTTTTTAACCCATTCACCGGCAATAGCGCCATATGGCGCTCTGCGATAAAAAAAATCGTAAAAATCAAACCGCGTCCAAACCGTCCATGAATCAATTACCATACTGCGCAGAAGGAACAGTCTAAATACCCGATTTTTGTATAACGGGTAACTAACGAAAAAATGGAAAAGTAAATTTGAATTTTTTAATTGACCGCAAGTTTACAATGGATGCCGACGAGGTACTTTAACGGTTGTTCGAGGACGATTTTAGCCTTTCCGAGGGTGACTCCAGCGACGACGACGGCGAGGGAATATTTGCTTATGCTGGACAGCAGCATTTTGACAATGCTGAGTTAGAAACTCTAAGCAGTAGAGTCGCTGCCAAACCTGATGGTATTGCTGAGACAAGAAAAGCTTCAGGTGAGGTATGGCAGTAGAATTAGGGCAGTCACATAAAGCTCTACATCAATTTTATTGGTTGTATAGGTGTAGAAATAACTGTTAATCTAGCCAGACACTAATAGATTTGCTTACACATACTTCCTAGCAATATATGCATTACTAGCTGTAGTTATGATAGCTATAAACAACAATATGGACAATAATTCAACTGAAGCTTGATATAGTAATAGTGGACAATAACAGTAAAGCTATATAGCCAAGACAAAATAGATATAGACATATATACACACATAACAATATACAGTGTATTATTTGTTGTAGTGTGATATAAACAAAATATATTTATAACAATATAGACTTTGATTCTGTTGTTGCGAATGATCCTGGGCAGAGTACTGGTAGTTCTCTTGCATCTACTGCAAAAGACTCTCCATCATCCATGGACCACTATAGTCCACCATCTTCGATGGATGACGGTGCTCCACCTCTAGATTCTGAAAGTGACTCAGATACTTTCCAATCATTCATTGATAGAGGTAGGCAGCAATTACGAGGTGGGAGAAGGATAGGCAGGAGATTGAGAGGAAGGGGAAGAGCTCGTATGGCTAGGAGCAGGGGTAGAAGAGGACAATGGGGGAGACGGCCTGCTAGTAGGAGGCAAAGTGGAATAGCTCGCATTCAGGGTAGTGGTAGCTATAGCCATTTATCTGCTGGTGCTATGACTGTACTGAATGAGATTGGTTCTTTAGTCTGGAAGAAAGAAGAACCGCACAGTTTCACCCAAGCCTATACTCCTGTTCCAGGTCCTACTTCAGCAGATGTCACGAGGCAGAGTACTCCAATTCAACTCTTTTGTCGTTTTTTTTTCTAATGAGGTGTGGGATTTGATGAAAGTTGAAACGAATCACTATGCTAATTCCTGCATTGAGAGTAATCCTTGTTGTCATGCATGGTCAGACACCACTGTAGAAGAGCTAAAAGCATTTGTTGGTGTTTTGATTTTGATGGGTATAGTTCGGCTGCCACGGTTAGAACTATATTGGTCAACTAATTTCCCCCTCATCAGCACTCCAGGTATCAGTAATATAATGCCCCCAAAAATGTTTGAACAGTTGTTTAGGTTTTTTCACCTGAATGATAATGACAAGCATGTTCCATATGGTCAGGCTGGACATGACAAGTTATTCAAAGTTAGAAAACTGTTAGATCTGCTTTGTCCACTTTTTGAATCTGAGTTTCAAATGCATCAATCATGCACTATTGATGAAGCTATGATCCCATTCAAGGGTAGACTCAGATTCAAGCAGTATATGAAGGACAAACCCACGAAATGGGGCATAAAAGTGTTTGGCCTAGCTGATGCTCCAACTGGCTATGTCAAGCGTATACAAATTTATACTGGGAAAGGACTAGTGTAAGTGATGTAGGACTGTGTACAAAGGTCGTGTTAGACCTAATGGAAGGTTTTGACAACATGGGTGTCTAACTGTTCACGGATAACTTTTACTCTTCTTTACTACCGTCTATACAAACATCAAGGTATCAATGCTTGTGGTACTATGCAGCCCTCACGACTTGGGTTTCCACATGAACTAATCATCAAGGCTACAGAGTTAAACCGCGGTACATACCAGTACTTGAGTAATGGTCCTCTTCTAGCTTGTTCATGGGTGAATAAGAGTCCTTGTATTTTCTCACTACCATGCATATTGGCGAGCGTGTGGGAAATCCAGTAGTGAAAAGGAGGCAAGCTGATGGTAGTCAAGCTGATGTTCCATGTCCTCCTTGTTTGCCAGACTATCAGAAGTATATGAGAGGTGTAGACAAGGGGGATCAACTTGAGAGTTATTATAATATTGGCAGAAAATCAAGAAAGTGGTGGCGTCGTTTTTTTTTTTATTGTTTGGAGGTGTGTATTTTGAATAGTTTTTGCATGGAGAAGATGGTCAGGTCTGGTGAGCATCAGCAGCGAGGAAGGAAGAAAAGAGATATGCTTTCATTTCGGCTTGAGCTTGCCAAAGGAGCTAATTGGTAGCTTTTCTTCCAGGCATCGAAGCAGTGGACAGCCTCGTTCTGTAGAGCATATTCAGCTTGATAGGCTCAACTCTAATTTAGGCCACTGGCCAGTACATGTAGATAGGAAGGGAAATTGTGTCGTGTGCTTGGCTATCATACAGCGAAGAAACCTTTCAATAGTTGGGAACCGCCATGAGTCACGCATCCAGTGTGAGCACTGCAAGGTCTGCTTGTGTATTGCTTCTGGCAGAAACGGCTTCAAGAAATACCATACATTAGTTGACTTCTCATTGTGAACATATCAAACTTATAAAAACTTGTGCATTATAATTTCTACCCTATCAATTAGTTCATGTAATAATTTCACTAAAATAAATTATAATTGACTTAGCAATGAATTATACAGTAAACATTGTAATGAAATAGTAGAAAAGGTTTTAGCAAGTCTAAATAAATATCAGCTGCCTTAGAATTACTTTTGTATATTATTGAGATAACACCAGGTACTTGACTATTTACTATTATTTCACCAAGCTAAGTTTGAAATTCAAATAGTAATGATATTCATATTGTGGTTTGAAAGTGCTAATTACCGAAAAATAGTTGCTAAGCAACAAAAAAATTACAGTAATATATAGATAATAATAAGCATCTTTTTCAATTGTTGCTATGAACTATCATGAAATTCTGATTTATTACATATTTTTTTTGTAATTGTTAGAAAAGTCTAAATAAACTTGCCGGTGAAAGGGTTAATTAGCAAGCTATTACAATTATTCTGCGAAGTGAGCGAAGCGAGCGGAGCTGACTCTCTAATGAGTCCGCGATTGAGTTAGGTATAGGAATTGTTTTTGTTCTTGCGTGGGCGTACGTATGCACATTTTCTCCTACGCGCTTGCGCGGGCCAGGTAACCTTCTTAGCAACATTTTGTTTTGTTTACCCGCCGTACGAAGTAGCGATGCCCAGTGAAACAAATTCTGCGAAAGAGAGAAAAAATGTTAGAAACGCTCGGTCAAGAGCTTTGAGGGCGTTAGAAACTCCAGAAGAAAAATTAGTAAGGAGAAATATAAGAAATGAAAAAGACAGGGCAAGGAGGAGGAGAGCTAAAACGAAACAGAAACAGGTAGCCAAGTAAAGAATCTTTCTTTTTGAAAAGCCATTAAATGTTCCTAATTTATTTATTAGACTATTCCTGAGGATTACGGTACCAGGAGCCTTCATCATAGAAAAAAGCTACCACTATTGTTTTCTCACTTTGACAGTATTTTGTAGCCATACCAAGCATGCATGGAATAGCTGCAATTACAGGGAACATGCATCGCTCGCTTCGCTATTTTGTGCTATTAGAGCACATCACTAGTAGTGAACAAAAGTATGTATAGACTTGTCGCACCCATGAATTATTCCTAGCCACACCCATGAGCAGTTTTGACCACGCCCACTACTGGCCGGACCAATTCATGAGATCTTCCTCCGTCCCTGATATACATAGAGTGGAACTTATGTCTAAACATTTGGACTAATTATTTACACATTCATAATATTTTTTTTTAATCTGGTGTACTTATGCACGCACACGCATACATGTGTAGTAAGTGTATCACCAACATATGTACCCATTTTGTGTTGTATGTCACCTAGGTGAATAATGGTTCAGTGCTAGAAGATAGGAGTTGTTTGAGGATGTAGAAGCATATGTAGGTTAGTGTTCATGTGGTGCACATAACTATCACTCTCCATTATGCTAATTTTATTAATGGGATTAGCCACACCCATACATAAGTATGCCTATGATTGCTAAGCAGGTCTAAAACTCATCCCATCTTGTTTTAAACCCTCAGCGTGCATGCACAGTAGAGTTGCATTACTCAGTCTGTCAGTCAGTCTTTCTGTCACACAACAGCGGATCTGAGCTCTCTGCAATGTGTTGTGGACTGGTTGGTTCCAAGCCATTGTGAACCCGTTAATAGCAAGTTTTGGCCATAATTAATTTTATGAAATATATATTTTGACGACTAAAACATTAAACTATCAGAAGACCAACTGAAGCACATTATGATTGGTTTTGGGAAACCTGGCCTTTATTGTACATACATACATACATACATACATACATACACACACATACATACATACATACATATATGTGACCATCTACAGGAAAACCGGGCACAACATGGTACCCTTCGAAAAAATTTGTTTTGCACTTACAGAGTTGTCGGTGTCCAGATATTGAGCTCTCCAAGTTTTATCATCGTAGCTTAAGTCGTTCCCACTATAATAGACCTAACCGTTTTCTTCCGTCGGCTTGAAACAATACATTTTTAAGAAATCGATCGATCTTTTCTCGATATTTACGCACGCCGCGTTGTGCCCGGTTTTCCTGTAGACGGTCACATATATATACACACACATGCATACATACACACACATACATACACACATGCATACATACACACACACATACATACATACATACATACATACATACAGTGGGACTTTAGTTGTCATTTGTTGTCATTTCTATGTTTCTTGTTTCAGCCTCACTGTCATTGTTTTTGCTTGTTTTTTATTTTTCATGGAAAGATCTTAATAACAGCTTTAAGCTACATAGTTGACCTATCATTTTGCATGCAACTAACTTATTAAAAAACAAAAACAAAAAACTTCCAAAGTAGTGGTAGATTCTGTGGCATCTGTTTTAAAGCCATTCTGGTTGTGTGAATTACTAGTAACTTGTGTCAACAGGCACTCGGCTACAAAACTAAAACTGTGAGTTTTTTTGTCATAATTTTAGCAAACATAATATACAGAATTACGTACTCGCCTAATTTTCCAAGTAGTGTAGCTTTATGGAATTCTGACTATCTGGATTATTAGTACTAAGTCAATGAAGCACCGGGAGGTGCGAACCCTCAGCATATGTTCACCAGATAACCTTAATCAATTAAAACCCCTCTCCGTTGCAGAGATCAGCAGTAGAAGCGAACGTCTGTTAAAAATCGTTAGCCTTTAGCATTTACACACAGACAGTTGCTACTTACGACGATACAAAGAAAGAAGCAAACAACGGAGCGAAGGGAACACCTCTAGGTTAAAACAGATCAGCTCCGCGGTTGCAACAGCAGTACAAGCCCGCAGGCTACTCTCTAGCTGCAATTTTCAGCTCACGTGATTATAACGTGCGGTAAAGGGGCGTTACTGGTAACTCACTAGCACAACGATCGTACGAACGGCTAAAATCGACTAGCTTTTTCTTGAAAACTAAGTCGAAACAAAAAATTCTAGCACATTGAAGGGACTTACTTTGCAAATTTCTCTATCTCTACATCGTTTCAGAGCCTGGAAGGCCGTCGTCTTCGAGATCCGTTGTTGAATGAATGAATGACACACAGACAGGATGACTACTGTAACTCTCTCGCGCATGCGCGCTGAGGGTTAATTACCAGTAGTAGCTGTGGCTCTGGACAACAACCACTATTTCTAATCTTTGCTAGACAGCTGGCCTGCCTAGTTATGTTAGATTTATTTTTTTTAATGGCTAGAGCTTTTTTTTTCTTTTTTCGCTAATACTGTAAATATAGAATTACGTACTCACCTCACTTTTTTTTAGTAGTGGAAGCTTTCATATTTAGGAATTCTGATGATCTGGATTACTCCTTGACAACCAAACCAGACAAGCACTCAGCTACTTAAAGGTGAAGTTTTTGAATTTACAACAGATAAAGGGTTTTCAATGCCATAGTAACCACTCGGAACAACTTTTTGTGACTTTTAAAAAAAAAGCAAACTTTCGCACAGTTTTGATCCTAACACTAGCAATAAGACTTGCTTGCACTGTAGTACCAGAAGGAACTAGGGTCAAGCCCAAAATGCTTTATTTTTAAAAAAAGAGAGCCCGTGTGTGCATTTAAGGGGCATACGTACGATCCACACATACGTACATACATAAGAGAAATTAACTGATTTTCAATTGTCCAACCCTAATACTGACTCGCTCGCTCACCAATCATAGAGTACTAATGAAGCACATGGTTAAGCAATTATTTGTGTCTACATGTGCTACTGTTAGATTTTGAGCGTGTGGTTAACTGAAGTGTTCAGATAATTGAGGTGTTTGGATAACTGAAGTTCTACTGTACATACATACATACATACATACATACATACATACATACATGCAAATTCTCTTGCAACCGCTAGTGGTCATGCGCACCTGGCAGAGCCAGGATGCCTGTCCACTAAGCAGGCACTGTGAGCCGTGCAAGCAAAGCTCCTTGAGCCGGGCTAGGAACTCACAGGGGGACAGGCCTTTACTCACAGCAAGTCGTGTGGGCACCCGAAGTCACATGCATACATATATACATACTCACACATATATTTTATCTTTTTTTTTTAAATTACCTGCACACTAGTGCAGCAGGGTAAAATGATCACATCTGTATTAGTTGTCCTGTGTACATTCCATGTTGATATCTTCACAATAGGTTCATGACCCATGAGATATTTCACTATATCACACTGAATTGCGCAAGCTCAATTTTCTCTGCACGAATTATCAATCCAGGTTAACGCAGCCACTAAAATATCAGCTAAGGGTGTGGAAGAGCCCATTTGAACAAACTCAGCCAACATTACAGGCGTGGTTACTAATTCTAGTACAAACTACTGTGGTAAAAATATCTAGTACAGACTAAACCACTTATTACACTGGTCAGGGGTGAGATAGCAAGATATTTTACTCTCAGGCTTTGTTTTCACTTACTTTTGGCTTGTCAAAATAAATTAGCTTGCTCATGAAATATCTCGCCGTATCACACTCTGACTCATGTAATAAGTATTATATATGTGTGTGTGTGTCATTTGTTCGTAAGTATGTGGACAATAATTTTGCAAAAATAACTGCTATTTTCCAAATTGGTGTTCACAGCACTAGTGTAGTTTGGATTGTGTGTGTGTTGTCACTGCCAGGGCCAAACAGAAGCAGCTGTAATTTTGAAAGCAACATGCAGACATGTCTCGCTCTCAATTAATACTTCTATTGACGGCCATAGTCACACATACACGATCATTGGCACTTCTGTTCTCCCGAGCTATTCCTTGAAATTCATCTCCTGCAGTGATCCTCTGCCTGGGCATATATATGAGGGGTTTCTGTAAATATTTCTTCTATGGTTTTTTCAACTTAAGACTGAGAACTGATTCAAGGCTAGTGATTGGGGTGAAGGTAACTAACATAGTTGTGGTCACGGAATGAGTAACTACAATTACACTGTAGCTGGCTTATTTTGTTGGTTCATGTGGCAATCTTCACCTAATTTTTTGCAACCGTACCTATCAATCCACTGTCATTTGCATTTGCCGAGTTATTGTATATCAACTGTAACTGTGCTTTTTAAATGTAATTGTATCGCTCAGATCCTGGGCTTACCTGGGCTTTCATGCTGCATTACTATAATGCAATATAGCTAATTATTTCACACTCTAATATATTGTAGCACACTGACTTTTTCCCATAGTTGAATAATAACCTTGCTTGGTTTCAATTAAACTTTGTGGTAGGTGGTGTCAATAAAGGTCACCTTTATTCTGTGTATTAATAGGTAGAGATTTTTAGTGTATCAAGTACATATCTGAGTGTTTATAATTGTAATGTCAAAATTTGTAAATTGACAAAAAATGGTATATCTGTACGTTTACTGTGTGTGTTGTGTATGTATGTGTGAAACTTAAAAGGAATGCCGAGGATTGCCGATGCGAAGGCCTGCTCATGGTCCAAGATGATGGAGTGACAGGACAATTAGAACGGAGAAGTAGACGTGGTGTGTGACCACATAGGACAGGAGTAGCTGAATGGGATAGTGCATAGCAGGGCTGGAGAATGAGGCAGAGAGAGGGCTGAGGAGAAAGGCTGCTGCTCAACTGGATAATCATATGCCCTTTATCTTGCCAACGGATCTTCCAGAGAAGGATGAATTGCCTCCTCAAGATGACTGGAAAAGAAGCTGTGAACATTCCAGCTTAACTTGTTTATTTACACCTGCTGCTATGCACTCTATCATATCCCACTTCATTTGTGCACTTTTTCTTGAACCCACAGTCATCAAGCAATTTGTTTTCATGCCATTATTTTTATTTCTACTGTACTGAGACTCTGATAACTGTAAGGTGATTGCTATAACTTTATCAGATGTGAAAAAAAAGTACTGAAGTGCTGTCCCGGTGAACTTCTAGTGATAATAACATTACCTTATGTTGTGAGGGGATCATATAGGTTTTGACTAGTTCATCAACTCCTTATGATTCCTCCATATGGGAACATAAACTCCACTCGCTTAATATTCAGTTGTAGCGTACATGCTGGCAAGGAATTTAATAAGTTATTATTGCCATGGAATAAGATGTATGAATGATAAACTAGTGTCATTATACTGTGACTCCTTAAAAATAAAAAAGAACCACCTTCATCTTTTTTTTAATTTATGCTTGGTATAAAGTTATTGGATTACTATAATGGATCCAGAGGTTAACTTCTGAATAATTTCTTGAGATGTATTTTTCGTCTTTATATTATGGGACTTTATAGTGACCATTATGAACCAGTTAAACAGTTGCACTGAGTTTGCTGAATGTAAGTATTTCAAGATATTACCTACAATATATATTCAGTCATAATGACAAGGTGTATGTACCTGTTGAAATAATAAGTTCATTTTCATCAATCAATTTACATGTGCGTGTGTCTTGAGTCAATTTACGTGTGCGTGTGTCTTGAGTCAATTTACGTGTGCGTGTGTCTTGAGTCAATTTACGTGTGCGTGTGTCTTGAATTAATTTACGTGTGCGTGTGTCTTGAGTCAATTTACGTGTGCGTGTGTCTTGAGTCAATTTACGTGTGCGTGTGTCTTGAGTCAATTTACGTGTGCGTGTGTCTTGAGTCAATTTACGTGTGCGTGTGTCTTGAGTCAATTTACGTGTGCGTGTGTCTTGAGTCAATTTACGTGTGTGTGTGTCTTGAGTCAATTTACGTGTGCGTGTGTCTTGAGTCAATTTACGTGTGCGTGTGTCTTGAGTCAATTTATGTGTATGTGTGTCTTGAGTCAATTTACGTGTGCGTGTGTCTAAAGTCAATTTACGTGTGTGTGTGTCTTGAATTAATTTACGTGTGCGTGTGTCTTGAATTAATTTACGTGTGCGTGTGTCTTGAGTCAATTTACGTGTGCGTGTGTCTTGAGTCAATTTACGTGTGCGTGTGTCTTGAATTAATTTACGTGTGCGTGTGTCTTGAGTCAATTTACGTGTGATTGTGTCTTGAGTCAATTTACGTGTGCGTGTGTCTTGAATTAATTTACGTGTGTGTGTGTCTTGAGTCAATCTAACTTCAAGTTCAGCCCTGTGTTAATGTTACTTTCTTTTATTTACAACAGCTAGCAAATTATCCTATACCATGCTTACACCCAGCGTATATCCTGTCTCGGAATAAGGCAGGCCATATTCAACATATACCACCCTTGATATTAAGAATCCAAAGTCACAAATTTTTTTAATTAAGTTATGATTGCTAATTAATGTCTCATAAACTGTTATTCACTTTGTTCATCAATTTCTTGATTGTCCTCCTCTCCCGCAGCATCGTTAACTGTACACTTTTTATATCCTCGTGGAGCATGTCTTTGTTTCAATGAATCCCTTCACCTGGTTCCTCTTGGATGACTTGTTGGCAGGCTGTCCTAGTAGACATCTTACTATTAGGTAAACTTATTTAATGCTCCTGAGCGATATGACAGAGGATGGCGTAAATGTTTTCTCGTCTTGTTCTTGTTCTTCATCTGACATCATGTCAGGTGTGACATCTGACCACAGCTCCTTCTTCCGTCCTTCCCGACCGCCTTGCCTCGGCGCTCATAATTCTGTAGAGAAATTAATCAATATGAAGTGCACATAAAAGTATTATACATAAGATAAAAACACACTCATAATAGATTATCAATCTGCAATGATCATAGGTAAACACATAATGGCATGAGTAAACATATTAATCATTAGATGTATTAATTGATGGCAATTATTTATATTAAACCAGAAATATGATCAGGAATTATCATAGTAAGTCACAAAGCAGTAAATACTTAGTGAATGTCACAATAGAAAAGCAATGACCTACATTATATTGAATATCAGCGAAAATACCAATTCCTTTTCTCCAATTAATTACCATTAGCGGCTATTACAATTATTAAATTTAGAAACCTAAACTTATTCCACAGAACTGACAATAAAGTTGACAATTAATTACCATAGGGGCTATACAATTATTAATGTCTACCTCCAACACTTCTGATCAACTACCTCCATTTATATCAAAGCATTTGGCACAGTGTACACTATCTGACCATACTCATGCACACTTGCATTTGTGTTCATCATATCAATAGGTTTTACATCGCAAAAATCTTATGATCATTTACTTTTTGGTCAGATTTTGCTGATTGCTCAAAACTGTATTAACTGAAATGTTTGTTCAGATGACCAGTTAGTTGTTTTTGTTTTGTTTTTTCACTTCAGATTGTTGAAGAAGTACTGGTGTGACAGAGGCTTTCTTTGATTCTGGAGTTTTATAGTAATCACTGATGGCAGTCTTGCAAGGATTTCCCAATATGTCAAAAGTGTATGCTTCTGCAACTCTTTCAGTGTAAACTTACTATGACACTCTCGATTAAATGTTTGTTTGGAAATACCATAAGTCACTAGTAAGTGCATAGCCATAAAATTAATTCTGTAGCTTATGCAGCATGTATGATAATTTTTATAAAAATAATGCAGCTATGTGTCAATAAAGCCAAAAAAAGTAGGGCAATGCTCCATATTGAAAAGTGCAAAGGGGGGGGGGGGGCAATTGTTTCCTTCCCCCCCCCCCCCCCCCCATATTCCTTGTCCCTTCATCAAAGCTGTAGTGGTCAGACAATAAGTCTTTTCTGGGAAGTTTGAGGGGGGGGGGGGGGGGGGGGGGGGGTGTTGGGAGGTTTAAAGTAGATTCTGTTTATGTAATACAAGATGTCAGGTTGAAAAAGTTTATGCATGATCAGTTAGCACAGCTGTCTTAATCAATTAGCTAATTAATTTATATAGGTACTTGTGAATTCATGTTCACTTCACAAAAAATGGTATAATTACTGGACTAGACTATACAAGGAGAGAGGGAACTGTGAAATGTGGATCACAACCATGTGATATAGGCTTGGTGTGTGTGTGTGTGTGTGTGTGTGTGTGTGCTCTTGTGTAGCATACTCTCTGATGTTTGTCAATCAGCTGGAATATTGTGGTTGGTGTATTGAGGCTTTTGTTGCGTAGCAATAAATTGTAGTACATGCAGTAAAGTAGTAGCAGCTGCATTTTGACTGACATTGTGCATGTCAGAGTGCAGTGTGTGTTGAACTACCCCACCACACTCCTAAGCTTTAGTCCACAACAAGGCCACAAACACTTAAGTTCAATTTGAGTACCACTTAGTAGGAGATTATCTGAAGTCTGTTGGTCAAGGGGAGATAAACATTATAAGCAAGTATCTCAGCCAGAATTCTTCAACAAAAGTTTGAGCAAAATAGGTTGTTGGAAGCAATGAGCATATTGTGCTGGCATGATAGGGCAAAAGCAAATAGTAAATAATGAAGAAAAAAAAAGTTTGTTACATTGTTGACCCTGTTTTAATGATCATAAAATTCATGTTGCTATGTGGCATATCCAATATATTACTCAGGGAAGAATGTAACTTGGTATTTCTGTTTGTTACTGCTATTATACTGTTCTGCATGAATTTAGCTAAAATATAAATTCTGTAGTAACAATAACTGGGGTATTTTAGTAAACATTTTCAGGGTCACTTCATTTGTGTTTAACCCTTTGCGTACGATGGTCACGCATTCGTGACCGCCGTAACTTAACGCGCGCGTACGATGGTCACGAATCTGTGACACACCGGGTGCATCAAGAGAATACGGCTGTCATGAATTCGCTCTTTTTCGCTCTGTTATTACAGTTACAGAGCGCGTAGCGTGCTAAAACTTTCAGTAGCTTACATAGTATACATTTTGCAATCTCTATTCTACAAAATAAGTCTTATAAAGTAAGTATAACTTATATCAAGTGCACCAACTAAATTAAAAAAAAAATTTTTCTACACTTTGTGTCTAGCTATTTTCAAATAGAACATCTACTAAGAAGTAAAGGCCTAAAGTAGCTAGAAATAAGCAAACTAAAACTAGAACTTACACTTGGGTGTGATTTCTCCTTTCATAAATATAAGCTAAAAAATAGCTAACAAACTATGGCCTCCTCGATAATTCCAACTAAGTTTGTATTCAAAACAACTCTATAAACTATAAACTAACGAATTACCATAGCTACAACGCTAGAGGCAGATTATTTGAGGCCTAACAGAAAAGAAAGACTCGCCCGTTTTCTTTTTCCACGTGTCGAACTCCACTGGTAAAACGTCGTCGTCTCGGGCAACTAATTGGTTTTACGGCGTGCGCGTATTTAATTACATAATTGCTCGCCCCGCATTCGTCCGCAAAGGGTTAAGATAATGGTGTAATTTATGACTTACTCTTCTAATTTCAAGTGGGAACTTGAATAGAAGATATATAAGTCCTGAATTTTCAACTGGACTTAAAGACATGTGTGTGCAACGTTTACTGAATGTAGAATCTTGTAGTGTATGGAGCAAGAGATTCATACTTAGCTACACATCCTCACAAAGTATAAATTAATGTAATAATAATATCAATAATAATAATAATAATAATAATAATAATAATAATAATAATAATAATAATAATAATAATAATAATAATAATAATAATAATAATAATAATAATGATGATGATGATGATGATGATGATGATGATGATGATCATAATGATCATAATAATAATAATAATAATAATAATAACAACAACAATTGTGGGGCAGAGTCTGAACAAGAAAGTGTCACCTGATACTGGGAACAACCAGTATCATCATTCATAATGCTGCAAGGGGTGTGGTCTCTTTGGGGTGACTGCCAGTTCACATATTATATATCTCTTGTATTCACCATTTTAGTCAGTTCCTAGTTCTGTGTCATTGCCCCAATCCCCTCTGCATGCTTTTTACATAAAAAACTTCAAGTGTGTGAAGCTGGTTTGGACTTTAGCATAGCAGCTCGAGGTACTCTGGTGGCAGCGATTATACCGTAGGTGGAGTAACCGGACTGATCCAAGGATTGCCAGCCTCCTCATCTTCCTCCCACAACAACAACAACAACAACAACAACAACAGCAATAATAATAATAATAATAATAATAATAATAATAATAATAATAAAACAAACAGGTCTAATTAAAAATAATTAGATTTACAAATCAGCTATTGCAAAATTCTTGCCTCAGAGACAAACTTAGTTATTAAAATAATACAATGAATTTGGTTACCAACTCGCCAGGGAAATATGCTACTAAATTCAGAATACAAATCTGTCTATCTGTTGGTGTGTTAGTCTGCCTGATATCTAATAGAATCCCCTTTACAAAAAAGATATGACTACATTGCTTCATTACATATACACAGATACACACAAACAGACACACACATGCACATACACCAACAGACATACACATAAACAAACGGACGCATACACATAAACAGACACACACATAAAGAATCACATAAAATGCAGTACACAGGCCATAGACATTAGAGCTGGGAGGGGCTAGATATAATGCCCTTACATACAAGTACTGATGTCCTGAACTATTTCTGTCATTGTGAACCTTCCTAACTCGACATGAATGTCCATATTTTTTCAGTCTAATTTGGAACATAAAATAAAGCCACATAACATTTTACATTCAGAGGAAACTTTATCCTTACAATATTTTAAAATTGTTTAAAGAGATACAGTCACAGAATAGATTGTCCAATCTCCGCAACCCCAACAATATGACTGTATTTTAAACAGCATAAACACCACGTCCCTTCAATTGCATGCATATTGCTGCACAAGGCAGGTTTAACATCACCTGGCATTATGCAGTGACCAAAGACTGTACATTTTTCAGTAGAGTTGACACTGTAGCAAGAAACATTAGATAGAAACACTGTTAATAAAACTTCAAGCCCTGTTCAAAATTTAGAACTCGTGATTGTGACATTATGCAGACAAGATTATTAGGTGAACCTGACTTTTAGAAACACAAAAGACTACATTTGTGAGACAAAATGATATAATCATGACGTATAAACAGCAAGTAACAAACTAACAAAGTTTAATGTTTCTTGTAGGACATACCACTAGCATAGTTTGCTCTTCATAAGTTATATCCATGAATGCACAATGGCCAAGCAGGCATTGAACTATGGGAGGCCGTTTGCTTCAAAATTAATCTTCTGCAATTAGTGATACAAGTACAAAAATATCGACTCGAAGAGAAAAACTCACTGAGCTGTAAAAAATATCGACCTGGTTGTAAATGATTATCCACTCGGTTGTTAAAAATATCGACCTGGCTGAAATAAAAACAGACTCGATGTGGCTAGCGACTGCGTTGAAGGAGGTAGTGGGAGTGACCTGGTTTAATGGATAAATAATTGACTCAGTTTTTGTTTTTGCCTGTGAAACCCTTTACCTATTTTCAGTTATAGTTTACATGTAGCTTCTCATTTGCAAAACTATTCTCTTGATACCTTTGTAATGAAAAAAATTCTAATTGATGTTAAAATGAAGCACATAAATTATGATTTATGTTTACAGACAAGACATTTTGATTGTCATCAGTAATGAACTTAATGTGGTTACTGTTCACATAAAATTGATGCATGTTTGGTAATTTGTGTCATTCTCAGTTTTCATACAATTTTACACTACACAATGACAACCAAAAGTATGACTCCCACTCTATTCACAACAAAACGCTTGGTCAAGAGCTTTGAGGGCGTTAGCATGCATGGAATAGCTGCAATTACAGGGAACGTGCATCGCTCGCTTCGCTATTTTGTGCTATTAGAGCGCATCACTAGTTTAATGTACTTGACATAACTGATTATGATAAACATAGTTTCCAACAGCTTCAAATATGATATAGTGTCAAAACCATTGAAATAATTATTTGAATGCCTGGCATACTTTCTCAAACTTTTGCATGTAGGTGTAAAAGAATGGATTCAAATGCTTGTTAATATGAGCTTAAAAGGCTCTGGTCTGTGGCTCTTACACCTCTGCATTGTGTAGTGGGTTCACTCCACTGTTGTTGTTGTTTTTTGTGGCATAAAACTGCAGTGAAGCAATTACAACTGAATTTTTTTTCTTTTTTTAGAAATCCCAGATGGGTGTATATATATTTGTTACAAGTACTCAACTTTAGCTTTCTATAATTATGTTTTGTGGTAGATGTTCACATGTCGCTTTTGCTTTTGACTGATTGAGAGCTCAGTGCTCTAGGAGTGACTAAAGTTGGTGATACAGCTACCTTATGAATGTCGAGATTCCATCCACAGTAAGAGTCCATAGTAGTATAAAGAATTTTTAGAAGCTGCTGTGGTTGATTAATGGTAATGGGAAAGTGTTGTTGTTTTCACATGTAATAGCTCTCAATTAATGCATTAGAATGTCAGTGGCACTAATGATTGCTGCACAGACTGTTGGTGGTTTTTACCACCTAACCATAATATTTTCAGGGTTATATCCTGGAACTTTTCTGAAATTGCAGAGTAGGTTGTGAAGTTGATCTAATGGAGGTGTGTGTGCTGAGGCAAACACAAAGGGGAGGGAGGAAGGATTCTAGAAGGGTCACTCCCTAACCCCCTCAACCAAGTTTATGGAAAATTATTTGCACAAGATAACAATACAGGAAATTTTGTTTGTGTTTGTTTGTGAAATTTTGTTTGTGCATGCCAATTTGTGCCCTTTCTTTTCGAAATCATTTATATTTTTTAATAAACTTTTAAGAAATACTTGGGCCCCTCCCCGTTGTTAGTTTGTTAGTGCTCTGGAATTGTCCCTGGACCACTATCTATAAGAAAGGCTTGGATTATTGCAGAGACTATCTCTGTCTCCCCCTCAACTACTGGTAGCATGATAATAATGGCATAGTATATGGCTGAGACTGTTGTGTGCAGTGCAGAGATCACTCTTGTTGGAGAATGAAACTGAAACTTTTGAGCATATATATTAGGATGACTGTTTCACAGTTTTGTCTCTTGCATAGTTTTGTCTGCAAGTGACAGTTAGTGAGCTGACCTGACTTCCAACTTATCTGCAACTACTATACAGTTAGCATTGAGGCACATAGGGCAGTTGATGAGAGTTAGCATGTCAATTGTTTGAGTCTTCTGGTGTCTGATGACATATGTAGATCTTGGATCAATTCCTTATTGTGGGTAGGTGGACCTTATAAACCTTCTTGAAGGATGAGTGCTGAGAGTTGTAGATTGATAGTCTATGGTTGGCCACCAGTGGCTTATAGGTGGTGGCAGCACCTAACCCAGATAGCCATTCTACCACTGTGGGAAACCTGGTCCCAGGCTGAATGGCTAAGGGTCACAGTTGCCTGGGAGAGCACAGAGCAGCCTTCTGGTGTTATGTATACATATTTAATCAGGTAAATTCACCTTGTAGTCTCTGCTTTATTTGGTGTAGTTCAAATCTGTTTTACACACAAAATCTAAATTGGATTCAGATTGATTAATGTCTGGTTTAAGTAATGAAATGTTTTAATAAAATGTCTAAATTATTTCATTTGAGTATTTTCTGAAACTTTGGCAGGATAGCTATAAAGCCTTACACAAGTGAACCAGCATCCTGCACTTCCCATGTATTTTATGCACATGGACACAAAGTCTTGGACAACTTTAACATGTGACAGTACCTGGGAAAAGGGACCAATATGTAAAATCAAAAATGTACAGTAGGTCCCCAGACAAATTTTTTTTTGTGGATTTTATTAGCCCACTGGTATCTCCTATCCTTTAGCTACACTGACACCAAATTAGAGTAGCTGAAAGTTTTTATTTATTTTTTTAACCTTCCCTCAGCACTCCCTGCATGGAATCTATCCTGCTAGTAATTGAAACCCTGGGAGTTCAATTTGTTGCCTAGCAACAAATTACCTGGTTTGGAAGGGGGTCAATTTGTTGCCTAGCAACAAATTACCTGGTTTTGGAAGGGGGTTCAATTTGTTGCCTAGCAACAAATTACCTGGACCTGGAAAATCTTGGTCAAGTTCTTATAAATTGTGTTATAGCATTGTAGCTGGTAGAATCAGAAATAATAAAAGTGAACAATCAAGCTATACAAGTTGGTGTGGTTATTTAGGAGGTCTTGAAGTTGGAGTCCAGGCCAGACCCTTACCTATAATCACTTCAGATTTCTCAAATTAACTGTGCTCAAGTTGGTTAGATTGCCAGCTGGTATATTTAGTGAACCAAGCTTGGTATCAAAATGCTCTATAGGAAGTGCTCTACAAGGTGGTATTAATAACTCATTCAATTTTTAAAGCCACTGGTCCCTTTACCAAGTACTGTCACATATTCTACGATTTACAATGATGAAAAATTATCTATTGTACTGAAAATGTAGCTAATAGGGAGTTAAAATATAGGAAAAGCTTACAATGCTTAAATTTAAGTCTGAGCCAAATAGTATGGCATGGTGTAATTTTTTATCATTGGCAGAAAAAACAGGCTCTATCAGCCATGCATATCAGTAATGAAATAGTTTAGTGGAATGTGTGGTTTAGTCAACAAGCATTACTTAATCACACATGCATAATTAACATTAACTGAGCAACCAGCTTGTACAAAGAGGTGGCTTTATAACTGTTTTGAGCCTGTGGTGGTATTACTGTTAAGAGAGGTAGGGGAAATATTATGCACAGCTTTTTAAGGCTGTAGGAGTTTGTTCAGACTGAATTCTTATTACTATTGTCTTGTTACATTAAATTCTTGGCAAAGCCAAATTAATGACAGCTTAACTGAACTTCTAAAAAAATAATCCCTAAGCAGAAACCACCTCAATACTAAAGTGGATGTGATGATTTCTGCAAGCAGCAATGAAACTGAAAATCGTGTGTGGAACCCATCCCCAAAATGGAAAGGGTTGCTGCAACACAAAGAAATTTTCCGGTGTTTTGTATTTTTTTTTGTTTTTTTTTTGTTTTTTTCCTTCTCCCAACAAGCTTGCTGCTTTATTTCTGAAATAAATAACTGTTTCGAGTTATATTCACTTGTGCAATACCTTATGTATTTGCGCCATTAATAATATTTATTTGGGCTTACTTAATAGGAAGAACTTAGTTTTTAAGTGTATAATTTTATTAAGAGTTGTCTAGTCCATCTACCAGACTTAAGATTTATTTGATACGTTTAAATCATATCCATTGGATAGCATAACACACTGATTATTACTGAGACGGGTAAATAAAACAATTTGTTAATATGGACAAAACTGTCACTAGAACTATAGCCACTCGTACAGTAACTCCTCAATTATCAGAATAACTTTATGCCTCGAAACACACCTTACTAGTGAAACTTCTTAAAGTTATAGTGTGGACCAACAATAAGCAAATTTTATACTCTGACAGTCTTGCCTACCTCTTCTCCCCCCTGTAGAAAACACCAATGTCTATAGTAGGCTTGTTACCGGTTTAATAATCTACAATACTTACACTGGAAAGATTGTAAGTTACAGAGGTTAAAAAGGTTATGGGTCCTTCTAATTTTCTAATTAATTATGATTCTACAATGAGGAGCATGTCGAGTACATCTATTCCCAGAAAGCCAAAAAGATATTCAAAATCTTCTATTGCTGCAATGAAATATCCACAACACAAAAAAAAAAGACGCATGTCAAGCACGTGTTATTTTCAAAAAAAGGTTGTTATCTTCCGCTTTATGCCAGCTCAACCAAAATCTTTTACAAGGTCTGAAAAGTTAATATTGGTTACAGGGCTACTTCCTTCTTTGCCTATCGATGCATCCGAAAAAGATATTCGTGGGGAAATTTGTGATGTCATCAAATCTACAGATGAATTTAAGGATGTAACGCCAGAAGATTTTGAATTTATAAATATGTGTGGAAAACAAGGTACCATTCCTCAATGCAAGGAGGGATTTGAGTGGAATGGTCGTTTGGTTAAAGAGCTTGCTGGATCTGGTAGTGTTTATGTGAGATTGTTACGAAACTTTGAAGTGGTAAGTAGTGAAACTGATGACGATAAGTTTAGCGATTTTGCCCTACATTAACATTAAACCAGCTACTACTAAAGCTTTAGCTAATTCTTCAGCAAGTGTTTCTCCTTCGATAGGTGTTTTAAACTCTAAAGATCCAAATCATTCTGACTTCAGCAGTTCTTACGAGATGAGTTCTTTGTCATCTGCAACAGATAGCAGTACTTTCAGCATCTTCAGCAATTTATATAGTAGATGATAATGCAGACTTTAAGAAATTTCATGACTGCGAAAAAATTTCTCCAGTTGAAGACTTCACTAAACTGAAAGAAACATTCACTTCCTTGAGTGACAAGCAATTGCAATATGTATATGATATTTCCCGAATATCAGCTTCAGATGCAATAGACACTTTGATTGACGGTCCATCTGTCACTTCATTGTGTGGTCTGCTTCGTAAGTATCAAGTGCTGGTACAAGATGATGAATGGCCGGTTGTCAAATTGAGTAATGATGATGATGAAGAAGATTGGGTGGAAGCTGCATTTTGCTTTTATAAGCAATCTAAGTTTAACAAAAGTGCTGGTGTTCGTATATCTGTTCGTGGTCAATCAGCTGTGGATACTGGGGGATTAAGAAGACAATTTTTTTCAATTATTTTCAATAAAATGGCCAATTCTTTTACCATGATGTCGAGAAATATTTTTGAAGGTCCACCCAATAGACTTCGTCCAGCATACAAATCATCTCTGTTGTCATCTGGTATGTTGAAAAATGTTGGTACGATGGTAGCTCATAGTATCTTAATGGAGGCAAGGCTTTCCATTTTTGGCTGATTATTGTTACTACTATATTGCTGGATGCTATGATCTCTCAGTAACTTGCATTACAGAGGAAGATATTGGAGTTAGAGTTAAAACTGTTATCAATGAGGTAAGATGTACAACCACGTTTAGCAACGAAAAAGTACGATGTGTGTGATATACATGTTTGTAGCTAGCAGACAGAATTTTTAAAAAGTATGAGTGAGCAGCTGCTTGTTTATTAAGGAACAAACTCATTCAAATACACTTATTAATTATTGCTAGATACGGTTACGTAAGCAATATTACCCAAATAACATAATTTAGCAAAAATAAGTGACATAGGTATTAGTTAAGACCACTATCAGCTGGAGATATACAATTTTGTATTTTAGGCTTTGTGGAGTGATTGTGGTTATACTATTGTTTACAGTTTAAATCAGTCATGGATTTTTCTTCATATGAGTGTCCCGATGAGTTGATGGAACTAATTCAAGAGAGTGGCTGCGACTTACCTTTCAATGTAAATTAAAAATTATACTAGGTTCATTTGTGTAGTAGTACTTTCAATTCGTGGAGTGACTAGAGCACATGATGTGGTTCGTATGTTGCGACCTCATCCTGCCAAGATGAATAAAGAAGAACTCAGAGTATGGCAGTTTCTTTTGGAATTCATTAATGGAGCCAACGAAGAAGGTATTTAGTGATAGTGGTAAGGTTAATACTGATCTCAAAGTTGATAACTTTCAGATTTTTGAAGTGATTGATACATAATGCCCTTGATACAACACACCATGAATCCCAGGAATGTCAAAGATTGCTTCTGAAAGCTAGATTACATGCATATATGGCCTTGCATGCATTTCTAATGTTCAATTATCTCTTTGTAAGAACAGCTGCATTTCTATTGGGATTATGAAACACCATTTACTTTATATTAACTTGTTTTTGTTTGTCTAGATTTGAATGCAGCTGTTCAATTCATTACTGGATCTCAAAGTACAGAGCTGGTTCTATCATGGTGTCATTTTCTAGGGATGCCGATGCTATTTTAGCAAATACTTGTGGCCGACAACTAACACTGTCAACTGATATTCCAGATCAAACTCTTTTCAATCTGCTCTAAAAATGGTTATCAGTGAAAATTCGTTTACAATGGTGTAGTAATTGTTATACATGCATTTTTTCATTTGCTCAAAATAACATAAGATTTTATTGAGAAGTATCAGTCTAAACTATTGAACATGGCGTGTTAAAATTGCAGGCAATTCTCTAATGTAGGATGATTTTAAGTGGGGGAAGGAGGTAAACTCCGAGTGATCTATTATGAAGCATGGGGACTCAGAATTATTGCCTAATGTGTACTTCCTAAATGCATTTTACATGTTCTTTCATTAGTACTAAAATCAAAGTAAGACAAGGACAAGATAAAGTGTGACTACAGGATGTACTTATAAGTCCCTGTCCTAAACATCCACCAAAACTGGGGGGGGGGGGATGTCTACCTCTTGACCTTTGATGTCAAGCTCTCATTCAAATTCATTACAGTACTCATGCGTAGAATCCTCCAGAATAACTCACTATTCTTCCAATTCGATCCCACAGAATCATTTTTCATACAGTAATCAAGTCTAGGTCCTATCAATGCTGTGTGTGTGCCAAAGTACTTTTGATTGAAGATGACCATTAAGGATAGCATCCAGTAATACTCTGATGGTACGCTTTTACTTTGTACAGTTGAATTTAGCAGCGTCAATGACAAGCCGCCATATTTTGTGTGTGCGTGTTTCTGTTAGCATATCTGTTATGGTTGCTCGTGGACTTATTTCTTAGTTTTACAACGCTGTTGAAGTAAATTACTGTAATGTGTACAACAAACAAACTGTGGGCCTCTATTTTCCACTTGTCGCTAAAAGTGCTACCGCTATGCCATTCATTTATACCATAGATATCTATGTTTATACGCGACCTCGTTAAAAACAAACAAACTTTTGTGGTTATTGGACTTTTCCAGCAGTAACCTCAACATATAACATTTTTGTGGCAAATTGTGGGAATTGATGACATGAAAAAGGCTCATTCAGTGGAGTGCAAAGTACATATGAAATTATGACTGCATAGAAACCATGCTTTGAAGCACTTCCCTGCAATCTATGTAGTGTGGATAGCCAAAGTCCTCGAATAGTGTCTCTGTGTCAACGAACTGATGAAAATGATCTTGACTTACAGATGGTGGGCATAGAGTGACTGGAACATTCACTGTGCCGAATTCTTCTTCTGCAACTGGCCCACCATAATCAATTCCATACTCAGAAATCTTGTCATTCGATAAAACTAAATCTGTATCTTTTATAAGTGAGTTAATCATGATCTGTTGTGGCGACCAATTTTTTCTGTACGTACAGAATGCAAATTCCATGCACTTGCAAATTGAGTCAGGCTTTTTATAATGCGTGGTAAAAAGATGGACAAACAGATCAAAATCATCACATGGATCAAGGACTCCCGTAGCTTCCATTGCATAAAATAGTTTATGGTAAGTAGAGCAGACACGTCTATAGACATCACGCCACAGCCGCTCAATGCGTTGATTATGAACTGATGAACCAGCTATGTGGCTTCCTCTTCCCAAACCCCTTACAGCTATCATATACTGACAGACTAGAATGTTCTCACCACCTTTGTCTGAGCGGACACTGCTTGGTAATCCATACTCTTTCACAGCTGCTAAGAAAAGTTAGTATACTGTGTAAGAGAAATTGTTATGAGCACATGACAAATATGTAATCATGCGTGAATAACCATCTATGCCCCCATGTATTACAAACCGCCATCTAATAAGGCTGTGATCAATGTGCCACAAGCTATTACTGTGCTTCACAGAGTATGTACGGCGAGTACGAACCTGGTGCCACCTAATCAATGTGCTGCCCACAATTAGGATATTGTTCTTGTATGGTTGTCAAGACATTGTCTAATTGCTCATCTGAAATATCAGTATACTTAAGTATTTGATAGCCGGCATCTCTCAGTCTTCTCCAAACAGTTGTTCGACTTGTTTCCAATGCATTTGCTACCTCTGTCCAAGTATATCCCGATGTTCTCATTAATTCGATCATTTCAAAATTTAGAATGATGGTTGGTCAGCCTACGCTCCCGGAATGGTGTAAAGAATAAGGAAGTACATTAACTGGTGGAATTGTTGTGTCATTAAAGCCATAGATCATAAGACGCAAGTAATGAACAAGGTTTTTCCACATTTCTTCAAGAATAGAAAATTCAGTTCCATAAGTAGATGAAGATAATAGTTGAATGCCTTCCTCTAAAATAACCAGCATAGCTTCTAATTGGTTTATTAGATTCTGAGACAATTGTTCTAGCCCAGCTTGGCACCTCACAATCACCAATTAATGCCTGGTACTCCACTACAAAAGTCTGTGGTATTATCTAGACACAAACAATATACATGAACAAACCAGTCTTCTTAACTGTCCATGATACTACACATAGTCTGCCCACAAACTAGCCATTTATAAAGCAACAAAACAAGGGCAGGTTCAGGAGTTAGATTTATCACAATCTAGCTATATATTTCTAAAATAGAGCAAACTGACTTAAAAATCTATGGACTACGGCCAATTAAATTAATTTTTAACAAAAAATTAAGTAGCTCAATGACGCAATGCTGCAATGACTGAGAAGATAACTTACACTAGATTCTCCTAGAGACATGTCTCACTCGTGGACTAGAAAGGCAACGCAGCAAGCTTTATCAATCCTTTCAGAAATGCGCGCGTAAGGAGGCAGTCGCTACTTATCGTGCTTTTACGTGAGGGCTCTGCTTTGCAATTGTTTGTCATGCGCACATCGTTGTGGGGAGGTGCCACACAACATCAAAATAAAATGTGAATTATTAGTATAGCTGCATTTCTTATGTTTATTTACAGCTATTCGTTAATTTTAATTTTATTAATTTTGACTAAATGTTATGCATAATTGAGCTATGTGATTTATGTAAAATAAACCTGATTGAGCTTTTGCTAACATTAGCTACTCATTTTAATCTATCTCACAGGAGAGAATATAATAACTAATTAGTGTATATATAAACTAGGTGACATCACTACAGTAGTTGAAATGATGCAACTAGTATAGGCCCTTTTGAAAAATGCTTTGGACAAACTGTACGTTGCAGTTAGTAAATAATCTACATGTCTGTATAATTGTGCAAACAGGTAAAGGGTATCCAAGCCTATTAAACAATGTACATATACAATTGTGCGAACAGTAAAGGGTTTCAAGTTTATCAGTTGTCAGACCATTATATTATTCTCACATCTCATCGCTTTTCCCTGCAAATTTTGTCTCCACAAACCGAGCTGAGTTTTTCTCCATCTAACCTTACTGCGTCGATTATTTAAAAAAAAACATGCCGATTCTTCCAGAAACCGAACCGATATTTTTATCGGGTCGGTATTTTTTTACATAATTATCGCCAATTTTGCAAATTAATTTTGAAACAAACGGCCCACCATACCCTCCCCCCATAATTTTAGGGCACTATCTCAGTGGTGAATTCTCACCTTTGCAGCCCCCCCCCCCCCCCCTGGCTCCATACTATGGCCAAGCTGAAGTGCCAGCCAGTCTAACACCCAGCAGAGCTAGCCATCACCAAGTTACCAAGCACATGTAGTTCTTACCCAATAACATGTACTATCAACCCAGAATCACCCAACCACAGCCTATAGAATGAAGCACCTGCTTTTGCTACCAACCTGAGACAGGTAGGCAGGTAACAATTAGCTCAATTCTCACCGTTCAATTTACAGTGGGACTGCTTATGACCTTTGACCCTTCTGAAATAGTGGCTAATTCTGAATGCCTCTACAGGTCTGTAGACACACACACACACACACACACACCATAGAGTAAAGTGTATGAACCTGCATATTAGCACATACAAGTAGTTTATAAGGACATCCTACATATGCTTGTCCATTCTAAAATTGAATGAGATGTGCTTAGTTGAGAGTTGAGTCCAACTGTTACCCAGCAAAAAAAATCCTGTATGAACTTAAATAAGATTTGTAAGATTCTATACAGTATAAGATAAGAACTTATAAGATTATTGGATATAAATGTTCCAAAAGCTGACACAGCTTTCCATGATATTATAATATATCAATATACTCTAATACCTTTCTCTAAGAATTGTAACAGCTATGGAAATTGTATCAAGTCTATCCAGTAATAGAGTTTTAAAAATCAAAGTGGCTTATTTATTTAAGAATTCAGCATATATACCTAATAGAATTACTTAATTTGACTTGTGTGTGTGTGTGTGTGTGTGTGTGTGGTACCCACCACACATCCACAGGACTTGTCATAACAGAACACAACACCCTAGCTAATGAAGCACACTAAGAATGTATTTTGTCACAGACACTTAACATCTCATTCAGAAACACATTCCATTCTCACAACCTCTGCCTGTTAACAGTTCATTTCTGCAGTTAAGAATAACCATAATCTTGTATTATATTTAGGATCTTTATCCTTACAAGATTTCTATAAATTTTATGTTTATTATGTTTGTAAATTATAAAGATCTTCATAAGTTCTGATAAGATATTTGCAAGTTCTTATAAGATCTTCAGAAGTTCTTAATGATCTTCATGAGATCTTATAAAATTCTACATTATATAATTAATGTGTTCTATTGGATCTGATAAGATCCTACAAGATATTATAAGATCTTAATGGATCTTATATAAGAGCTTAGTATTGGGGATTAATAGCATGAGTTGAGCGAGTTTTTTTTTTTTACGAGGTAAACCATGTGAAATTTCTTGCAACATGAGTGCTATCTATCCGAATACCATAGTTTTCCATGTATCATATGTTAATACTATAGCCAAAGATAGACTACACTACAGTGTGCGTGTATGTGTGTGTGTGTGTGCAATTTGTTTACACCCCTATGCCATTTGTCAGTACAGGTATCTAAGTCAAAAATCACCAGGTGTTTATTAGAGAAAAATTCATTGAGAAACTTAGAGGACTATTGAATTTAAAACAAACAATGGAATGCTAAATATAATAGTAAGAATAATAATTGGGTGAGCGAAGCAAGACCCTCACTAACGAGTCTCAATTGAGATTTACATTTGAGATTTATATATATATATATATATAATATATATATATATATATATATATATATATATTTATTCCACCCTAGATATCTTCACAATGATATTTTTAGGTACATGACCAGTAAATAAATAAAAATTATTTTGAAAGGTAAGTATGTCTAATTCTTGAGGAATTATGAAGTTCTGAATGGTTGACAAATGGCCTGAGACGAGCAAGGTAGCATGAGCTGACCACCTTTAGCTTTAACTCACACATACATGTACACAATATATAAAGCAAATAACACAAATAAAAACAAAAACAACAACAACAACAACAATTGAAACCACCATAATTAGAATTATTAATGCCTTCTCTGTTCTTGTGACAATCTTAACTTTGTACTTACACATTATAAGCATGTTTGGTTAACCTACACCAGTAGACTCCTTATAAACGAGCAATGCTGGAAGGACCTCTGGACTATGTTTATTTTTCCCCTAAAAATCATTATTCTGAAAAGCTGCGCTCATCGGGACAAAAGCCTCCGAACTTTAGCTTGACATGGAATTATTTAGACATTGGAACTCAGTGATATCGTGCTTTCCATTTGGTTTAGCTACAAACTTAGATGATAAAATCAGCTAACAGAACAGAACTTGGCATGAACAAAGAACGGCCATTGAAAGTTAAAAAAAATATGAGAAATAATTTTACTGAAATACAAGACAATTGCTTGGGGTGGGAAATCCCAGGTTCCTCACCTTCTCAGTGAAAGCCTGAGAAGTGATAGGAATTTATGCACTGAAAGTCAATAATAGTGACATTTGATTACGATACGCTATTCATTCACTTCTGATATTTTCATGTACAGTGGAACATCTATTACCTGAACTAATTGGGAATTGAAATGTTCGTAAAATACATAACGATAAAAGAAAAAGTGTTTTGCTGCTATTTTCATAAAGGACACAAAAGTATTAGTAATGCCAGACAGTAATTGCAACTCTCCTCGTTTGCGTTTGTTCGTAGTTCCTGAAGTTGAAGAAGCCATAGTAAAGCATATGATAAGTGTCCAGTAAGGGAAAGTACCTACACACGGCCAACGCTCAATAAGGAAAGTACCTCAATATGTGCGTCATAATGACAAATCCATCACCAGCGCGAATTGAATGATGATTCCGTGACAATTACGAAGGGAATATTGACGACAAAATAAAATGGTGATATATGTATTGGAGTCTACGGAATATGTCTGGTATGCAGTTCCTGAAGAACTTAGTGTTAATTTAACAGCATTAAGGGTGCTAGCTAGCACATAGCAAAGCTGAGTGAGGCTTAATTGAGCTATTAACCACGAAACCACGAGAAGTTGTGGTAGAAGGCTTAAGGGTGCAGTTACCACCGGAACCTGAGGTAATTAAGTGATTCAGTAGAATACCACAAAACCTGCCCTTAACTCAATCCAATTTACTCTCTGGGCTAACTGACTATTGTATGCGACTGTAGCAGACAATTTACCACAAAGAGCTTTCACCTCAAAGGACTCAGTACTGTAGGGCAGAAGCAGCAGTGTAGACAAATAATAATTTTTTGTTCACTTTCTAAAAAAATATTACTAAACAACAATATAAAATCATAACTCCATAGTAGCAGGGCCATAATAAAATACAATATGGAATGAACAAAATCAAAGGTTCAGAAGTGTGCAATACTATCAAGGGGATCCAGAAGGTCTACTATTCTCTCCTCTAAGGAAGCCATGTCTTCTGCTCTGCACTTTTATTGTGAACCTGCCAGTTGTACCCAAGAACCAAGGAGTTGTGCCTTCTCATAATGGGAGCTCATCTATTTCTATGAAGAGCATGCCAGCACCTTTCTCTCCTGTTGAGGTAGATTAGACAAAGTACTATGATCTAAAATTTGATTCAGGTCTTACTTTAAATAAAATAATAATAACTGATAATAAATAGCCTAATTGATATATATATATATTATTGTAGAAAGAAAATAATATTAGTCAATAAAAGTAATAATTCACATTTTCTTTAAATGGTGTGCAAATATAATATATAATTATTCATCCGTCACAACAGTAACAGGGATAGAAAAAAATAGCACCAAACACACTGAAACTGCTTCTAACTTCTACTCGCTACACCGAACTTCTGTCAAGCTCTCCAAAGACACCAAAGCAGATTCTTCCTTCAAGTCGCAGCTGTGAGCCGTGATATATCTATTCTAAACGAGTGACTCCAGGCGCCATTAATACGCCACCGCTTCTTCATCGTCTAGGACCCTCCAGTACATTCCTGAAGTCTTGTACTCTTCCCCACGGGGCTCACTCGCACAGTAACTCTTCTTCTTACCAGTTTTGATTAGAGCTGCCACCACCCGGAATTTTTCCCACAATAAATTGTGCGCTCAGAGTTTGGGGGCGGAGTTGAAGAATCAAATGAATACGAATCAATAGTGTGCTTCGTAACTAAAAATCGAAATTCAGAAGTACCGGATGCCCAGAATGAACTCATACTTTGTATACGGGGTACACGCCACAAAAAAAAAGTACGAGTTTTTTCTTTAAATAGGATACAAAAAAAATAATATAAAATTTTTTTTTTTTAATGGAAAACAAATACTAATATAAATAATACGGCGTCGTAGCTAACTGCACAACTAGTTTTCTGTAATTCGTGTGTAATTTGTCCAAACAAAATTTAGTAAACTATTTAGCTAAATCGTAGACTTCACTTACACGTTTGCAGTAACTCCTCCTTTACAGAAGCAGATATTGGGGGCCCGCATTTTACCCATGCGCATAAACTTACCTCCGCCGCTCTAGGGGTGTGGCATGGAATAGTGCAGCTTGTAAACTCTGCGAGACCAGTTTGATTTAGTTTGCTTTATTACTCGAGGAAAGCGGACAATTATTGTTTTATTTTTTGTGGAGCCAGCGCCATAAAATAACAAGGTAATAAAAACTGTCAGATTAGTTGTTCAAAATAATATTCTAATTATTCAGTCATTCTCGGCTGAAATAATTATAATAATAGGAAATTTTTCTCTTTTTAACAGCCAAATTTTTTATTATAACTTAACCCAACGTTTCGACTTCTTGACCCCTGAAGAGGACTTTGGCAAGAAGTCGAAATGTCGGGTTAAGTTACAATTAAAAATATTGGCTGTTAAAAAGAGAAAAATGTTGTATTATTATATTCTAATTGTGGCACAACAATAAAAAAAATCGCATAAAAATATGAATAAATAGACATCGAGAGATGAAAATTAACAAAACCAATCTGACAGAATCATTGAAAATAAGGCTCAGAAAGGGCAGATAAATTTTCAGCTTTTAAATATTTTCCACTAACCGCTAAAAGTTGCTTTTAGTAAGGAACTTTGTAGTTTCATAACTCCTAGGCATCGGTGAGTTTCTCCACCATTTTAGTAGGCTTCCTGTCAGCCTGCCTGTCTTCCCAGTTCCCATGTTAGTAGAGCTCTGCAGTATACGACATTGAAGTTACGATCCTTGGCAACAGTCAATTAACGTTAATTGATTCTAATATGTTTGCGTGGGTTGAGTGTGTAGGCGGTGTGTGAGCACTCTTAACCTGTATTGTCAGTGACAGTTAAGTTGTAAGTGAACGCCAATAAAACGGTAAGCATCGCACCGTAGCACAGACGTAAAACGGGCGTTTTGTTTAATTGTAACCACCGTCTCCCGTCTTTCCGTAACTTTCATTAATTCTTACGCATATTGAATGTTAACGATTGCCGTTTAGGAATACATTTCAAAGAGGGAGCCGAGGAGTCCAGCCGTAGTGCACAAGATGATTAGCTCGAGATTTAACAGAATTACCTGTCCTAGATAATTTGGAGGCTTCTAGTGAGTTACATTTGAGGTTAGAGAAATAACTTAGAAGATGCCACGTTCCTTTCACTTAGTAAATATAAAAAAAAACTATAAAGCTACTTCAAACTATTACCATTTAGCTTAATGCTTTCTTTTTTTTATAAAGCTTAAGCTTAGAATTGTTGGATGAAAATTTTCTCCCCTTTCCAGACTGTGGTATTACAGGCAAGCAGTTTTTACAAAGTCAAGAGTTCAGTCAAGTGGAGGAGCAGGAAGGTTTTCCCCAACTTTCTGCTCTCTCCCACCCACCCCCCATATATTTGTATACTGTTGTGTGCCATGTGCTGTTGAAGCTGATCTCAAAAAGTACAACATTAAGTTCATAATTTTAAGCTAACTTATCTCAATGATTAAAAAACAAAACATTCCCTTATAACTTGGTATATTATTTAGAGTGATAAATTTGCCACTAAACAAAATTTAACCTGATCAGTACAGAATTCTTCATTCTCAACTATTCTGATTAAAATTGATTTATTAATAGGATGAATTGTGTGGATTGGACTGTAGAAAACTCTATAAAGGTGTCGCTGTGGTAGAAATTAGCAGCCAAGTTGTGAAGTTAAACTAGGATTGTCTAGAATTAGATAAGGGAGGTCAAGGTTGCAGCCTAGGATTTAATAGTTTGGGATAGGAATACAGAAATATATAACTAAAGGTGCCTATGTAATAGTTAGAGCATAAGCGCTTGGGTACTGGTGCATTTAGTGCACTGAAGCCCAAGGGCCGTAGGCCCAAGGGCTTTGTGCACTAAATCCACCAGTACCTAAGTGCATGCTCTAACTATTTTAGATCCCCGTTACCCAGGCCTGCCCAGTTTCCACTAGCAACTTTGTTTATCAGCATTTTCGGTGTCAAGCGAATTCTTCCGTGTTTCCAGCCCAAAATTAAAATTCAATTAAAATTCAATTGAAGCACACCAGCAAGTTTACTTTAGCAGCATTGTAGCTGCCAGCTGTTATCTCCAGATCTAACTCTACCTGGGCTACTCTGCAGTAAGGGGTAAAGCAGCTAGCTGGTATGAGAGCGGCAGCAGGAGAGTTATATGATAGGGCTGGTCCCATATAGGTGGATATGAGAGAGTAGTAGACCCTCGCATTCATTCCAGCCTCACATAACCTGCTCCCTGCTTTATCCGGCCTATTCTATTAAACTAAAACTCAAAAATAGCAATACCCCAAGGGTGGTTAGTATGCACAGTTTATATACCTAAAGGCAAAAAATAGTGCACACTTACCAAGTTAGTACACCTAGTAACAATATAGCAACGGGATCTAAGATTGTTATGTTTCTGTTATTGTTTATAGTGTACCTAACTCAAGTGACAGTACTGCCCTTATTTGGTCATATCACTAATGGGTTTGTGGTAATAGCACCACCCCCTCACAATGAAGCAGCTGACTAATCTAAAACCAAAGGGTGTTTAGGTCTGACACATAAAAAATAATAATATTCTGGCATTTTAATACTAACAAATGACAGAGTTATGATTACAAAGCCTAAGAGTGATACAAAACTATCATAAAGAATTGCATTGGTTTTAATATTGTTCTTATTGAAAGATAAACCACAGGACAGTTCGCTGTGTGATTCTTCTGGAACTGTACTCTTTTCAGTCAAGCGATAAACTACAGCAACGTTTTTACCGTACTACGCCTGTCGCACGGTGCAAAAACCGGCACGTTATTTTGACGCCTACTATAAAAATGAATAAATAAAATAAGCTTGCAATACTATAATAGATTTAAAATAATATATATAATATGAATTAAGAAAATATAAAAAAGGTAAGAAATAACTGACACACGAGTCTGTAGGAACTAAATTTTGGCCCATAGATTTGTGCTAAATTTTAAGATTTCTAGCCTACTAGAATAAGATTTATGAACTACGCCATATGAAACATGTAGAAGGCACTAACAAACACTAAACTAACTTAAAGTTTGGCTTATACCATATGGGGTTTGAATATCACTTTCAATAATCTTGTTTTCATAGGCAAATTCCAGCTGATAATATATCCAACTCTCCTTCCCACTGCTACAACTCTCAAGTTTCCCTTAGCCATTAAACCTACTTCATTCAACTAACTCACTTTCTCTTCTTTAGAGCTTCTCGGAATGATCTTTCTCTTCCTCCTCTGGAAGTGTTTCTGCAATTCCTCCGAGTCATCTTGCTAGAATTATACTCTGCCATAGTGTCAGTTGTGGTGTGGGAAATACCATCAGACAACTGGTTCAGCTGGAAGTTGGTCAGGAACAGGGAGGTGTGCTTTATCTGGAGTACAAATAAAAGAGGAAAGCGTGTACTTGGCAACATGAATGTTTATGAGTATAAGTATGTAGTGCCGTCATCTGGTGTGCAATAATTCGTTCAGTGATTGCCAATTTGTCGGAAATCTGAGGAGATAGCAAGAAGTGACCTGTAGAGACTATATCATTAAGAATTCATGCTATTATTTGGTCACACGCGCTGTTAATCAAGTTTGATTGGTCATTCCTTTCTATATTCTTACCTAATTCAATCTAATACATTTTATGGCTACAGTTATGAGGAGATGCTATGAAATTCAGCATTGAATGTCTGCACTAGTAATGCTGTACCTACCAACATAAGAGTCCAATGTATACTTCAATGTACTCGGAAGAAATGCAATAAGAGAGTGTTAACACAGATACATACATATGTAAGTACAATATGTACCTACTTCAGTTCTTACAGGAACTGACTCATTCTTTATGAATGTTGTGACCAGTGAACCACCAACAGTTGTTGTTAAGTGCATTCCCCTGAACTATGTGTCACATGTTTATCATGTGATTCCAGTAATCACAAGTATGTCTGGACGTTAATTATGACATCTAAAATTAAAGAGGTGAGAGAATGGAGTTGTTGATAGGTTGAGACAAATTGAACTACAGGGATAAGAACGTTATAGCATTCTAAAAAAAAAAATATATTTCAGTTGACCACTGAAGAGGACTTTGGCAAGAACCCACCATATGGGCTGTTAGAACAAGAAAATGTGCTTGCTATTATATTTTTATCCTATGCATTTAGTCGTTGATACAAAAAAAATTTTTACAATAATTTCACCATCTTGGCGTCAATTAATTCAAACAAACTGTGTGCATGTAAAGAAAGTCTCTGATATTAATCCTTTCAGTACAAACTTCAAGTTATAAGGTACATTGAACCTTCATACACTTCCCCACAGAGAGCTCAGCTCCTCCCCTCTCACCTGCTCCTTCCTGGCTTCCTGCTGGTCTTCGTGTGTGGCCATGTAGCACGTGAGTTCACTCACCAGAGCCAAAGCCTCCCCAGACGTAGGGATGTCGGCACACTGCTGGTATTCCTTGTCCAGTAAAACCATCGTGTTCTGACACCACCGACTAGCCTGGAGGAAGAGAAGGTGGCAACCACAACATGTATAAACAATAAATAAAAATGATTTTAATACCTGTAGAGAATTATAACATGAATATAAATAACTATTGCTACTGCATTTTGCAATACATCAAGAACCACTGTGTGGGCGGGATACTTGCTAGTTTATAATAACTAGTCACACTCATCATCACACTCTTTTTCTATTCACACACAAACACACAAACACACTATTTTTCTACTCACACACACAAACACGCTCTTTTCTATTCACACACACAAACACTCTTTTTTTCTACTCACACACACAAACACACTCTTTTTCTACTCAAACACACAAACACACTCTTTTTCTACTCACACACACAAACACTCTTTTTCTACTCAAACACACAAACACACTCTTTTTCTACTCACACACACAAACACACTCTTTTTCTACTCACACGCACACACAAACACACTCTTTTTTCTATTAACACACAAACACACTCTTTTTCTACTCACACAAAACACTCTTTTTCTACTCAAACACACAAACACACTCTTTTTCTACTCACACACACAAACACACTCTTTTTCTACTCATACACACAAACACACTCTTTTTCTATTCACACACACAAACACGCTCTTTTTCTACTCAAACACACAAAACACTCTTTTTCTACTCAAACACACAAACACACTCTTTTTCTACTCACACACACAAACACACTCTTTTTCTACTCAAACACACAAACACACTCTTTTTCTACTCATACACACAAACACACTCTTTTTCTATTCACACACACAAACACACTCTTTTTCTACTCATACACACAAACACACTCTTTTCTACTCACACACACAAACACGCTCTTTTTCTACTCAAACACACAAACACACTCTTTTTCTACTCACACACACAAACACACTCTTTTTCTACACACACACACAAACACACTCTTTTTTCTACTCACACACACAAACACACTCTTTTTCTACTCACACACACAAACACGCTCTTTTTCTACTCAAACACACAAACACACTCTTTTTCTACACACACACACAAACACACTCTTTTTTCTACTCACACACACAAACATACTCTTTTTCTACTCACACACACAAACACACTCTTTTTCTACTCACACACACAAACACACTCTTTTCTACTCAAACACACAAACACACTCTTTTTCTATTCACACACAAACACACTCTTTTTCTACTCACACACACACAAACACACTCTTTTTTCTACTCACACACACAAACCTCTTTTCTACTCAAACAGCACAAACAACACCTTTTTTCTACTCACAACAACACAACACATCTCCTTTTTCTACTCAAACAACACACTCTTTTTCTGCTCAACCCCCAACACACTCTTTTTTCTAACTCATACACACAACACCCCCCTCTTTTTCTACTCCCCACACAAACACACTCTTGTTTCTACTCTCACCACCACCACACGCTCTTTTTCTACTCACACACAAGACACTCTTTTTTCTCTACTTACACTCACACACAAACACACTCTTTTTCTACTCACACACACAAACACACTCTTTTTTCTACTCACACACACAAACACACTCTTTTTCTACTCAAACACACAAACACACTCTTTTTCTACTCACACACACTAACACACTCTTTTTCTACTCACACGCACACACTAACACACTCTTTTTCTACTCACACACACAAACACGCTCTTTTTCTACTCACACACACAACACGCTCTTTTTCTACTCACACACAAACACACTCTTTTTTCTACTCACACACACACAAACACACTCTTTTTCTACTCACACGCACACACAAAAACACTCTTTTTTCTACTCACGCACACAAACACACTCTTTTTCTACTCACACACACAAACACTTTTCTACTCACACACAAACACTCTTTTTCTACTCACACGCACACACAAACACACTTTTTTCTACTCACACACAAACACACTCTTTTTCTACTCACACACACACACAAACACACTTTTTTTCTACTCACACGCACACACAAACACGCTCTTTTTCTACCACACACCACCACATACACGCTTTTTTCTCCTGCACCAGCACCACACACAAACACGCTCTTTTTCTACTCACACGCACACACAAACACGCTCTTTTTCTACTCACACACACAAACACACTCTTTTTCTACTCACAAGCACACACAAACACACTCTTTTTCTACTCACACGCACACACAAACACATTCTTTTTTCTACTCACGCACACAAACACGCTCATTTTTACTCACACACACACAAACAAACTCTTTTTCTACTCACACACAAACACGCTCTTTTTCTACTCACACGCACACACAAACACGCTCTTTTTCTACTCACACACACAAACACACTCTTTTTCTACTCACAAGCACACACAAACACACTCTTTTTCTACTCACACGCACACACAAACACATTCTTTTTTCTACTCACGCACACAAACACGCTCATTTTTACTCACACACACACAAACAAACTCTTTTTCTACTCACACACAAACACGCTCTTTTTCTACTCACACGCACACACAAACACGCTCTTTTTCTACTCACACACACAAACACACTCTTTTTCTACTCACAAGCACACACAAACACACTCTTTTTCTACTCACACGCACACACAAACACATTCTTTTTTCATCTCACACACACAAACACGCTTTTTTTCTACTCACACGCACACACAAACACACTCTTTTTCTACTCACAAACACAAACACACTCTTTTTCATCTCACACGCACACACAAACACACTCTTTTTTCTACTCACACACACAAACACGCTCTTTTCTACTCACACACACAAACACGCTCTTTTTGTACGCACACACAAACACACTCTTTTTCTACTCACACACACAAACACGCTCTTTTTTCTACTCACACACACAAATACACTCTTTTTTCTACTCACACACACAAACACACTCTTTTCTACTCACACACACAAACACACTCTTTTTCTACTCACACACACAAATACACTCTTTTTTCTACTCACACACACAAACACACTCTTTTTCTACTCACACACAAACACACTCTTTTTCTGTTCACACACAAACACACTCTTTTTCTACTCACACACACACAAACACACTCTTCTTTCTACTCACACGCACACACAAACGCACTCTTTTTTCTACTCACACGCACAAACACACTCTTTTTCTATTCACACACACAAACACACTCTTTTTCTACTCACGCACAAAAACACACTCTTTTCCATTCACACACACACACAAACACACTCTTTTTCTACTCACGCACAAAAACACTCTTTTTCTCTCACACACACACACTCTTTTTTCTACTCACGCACACAAACACGCTCTTTTTCTACTCACACACACAAACACGCTCTTTTTCTACTCACGCACACAAACACACTCTTTTTCTACTCACACACACACAAACACACTCTTTTTCTACTCACACGCACACACAAAAACTCTCTTTTTTCTACTCACGCACACAAACACACTCTTTTCCTACTCACACACACAAACACTTTTCTACTCACACACAAACACTCTTTTTCTACTCACACGCACACACAAACACACTCTTTTTCTACTCACACACACACACACTCTTTTTCTACTCACACACAAACACGCTCTTTTTCTACTCACACGCACACACAAACACGCTCTTTTTCTACTCACACACACAAACACACTCTTTTTCTACTCACAAGCACACACAAACACACTCTTTTTCTACTCACACGCACACACAAACACATTCTTTTTTCTACTCACGCACACAAACACGCTCATTTTTACTCACACACACACAAACAAACTCTTTTTCTACTCACACACAAACACGCTCTTTTTCTACTCACACGCACACACAAACACGCTCTTTTTCTACTCACACACACAAACACACTCTTTTTCTACTCACAAGCACACACAAACACACTCTTTTTCTACTCACACGCACACACAAACACATTCTTTTTTCTACTCACGCACACAAACACGCTCATTTTTACTCACACACACACAAACAAACTCTTTTTCTACTCACACACAAACACGCTCTTTTTCTACTCACACGCACACACAAACACGCTCTTTTTCTACTCACACACACAAACACACTCTTTTTCTACTCACAAGCACACACAAACACACTCTTTTTCTACTCACACGCACACACAAACACATTCTTTTTTCATCTCACACACACAAACACGCTTTTTTTCTACTCACACGCACACACAAACACACTCTTTTTCTACTCACAAACACAAACACACTCTTTTTCATCTCACACGCACACACAAACACACTCTTTTTTCTACTCACACACACAAACACACTCTTTTTTCTACTCACACGCACACACCAACACACTCTTTTTCTACTCACACACAAACCCACTCTTTTTTCTACTCACACACTAACACACTCTGTTTCTACTGACACACACAAACACACTCTTTCCTACTCACACACAAACACACTCTTTTTTCTACTCACACACAAACACTCTTTTTTCTATTCACACGCACACACAAACACACTCTTTTTTCTACTCACTCACACAAACACACTCTTTTTCTACTCACACACAAACACACTCTTTTTCTATTCACACACACACACACAAACACTCTCTTTTTCTACACACACACAAACACACTCTTTTTCTACTCACACACACAAACACTCTTTTTCTATTCACACACACAAACACGCTCTTTTTCTACTCACACACACAAACACGCTCTTTTTCTACTCACACGAAACACAAACACCCTCTCTTTCTATTCACACATACAAATACACTCTTTTTTCTACTCACACGCACACACAAACACACTCTTTTTTCTATTCACGCACACAAACACGCTCTTTTTCTACTCACACGCATACACAAACACTCTCTTTTTTCTGCTCACACACACAAACACACTCTTTTTTCTGCTCACACACACAAACACACTCTTTTTTCTACTCACACACACAAACACACTCTTTTTTCTACTCACACACTCAAACACACTCTTTTTCTACTCACACACACAAACACGCTCTTTTTCTATTCACACACAAACACACTCTTTTTCAACTCACACACACAAACACGCTCTTTTTCTATTCACACACACAAACACGCTCTTTTTCTACTCACACACACAAATACGCTCTTTTTCTATTCACACACAAACACACTCTTTTTCAACTCACACACACAAACACGCTCTTTTTCTATTCACACACAAACACGCTCTTTTTCAACTCACACACACAAACACACTCTTTTTCTACTCACACACACAAACATGCTCTTTTTCTATTCACACACAAACACGCTCTTTTTCAACTCACACACACAAACACACTCTTTTTCAACTCACACACAAACACGCTCTTTTTCTATTCACACACAAACACGCTCTTTTTCAACTCACACACACAAACACACTCTTTTTCTACTCACACACAAACACGCTCTTTTTCTACTCACACACACAAACACGCTCTTTTTCTATTCACACACAAACACGCTCTTTTTCTACTCACACACACAAACACGCTCTTTTTCTATTCACACACAAACACGCTCTTTTTCTACTCACACACAAAAACACGCTCTTTTTCTATTCACACACAAACACGCTCTTTTTCAACTCACACACACAAACACGCTCTTTTTCTACTCACACACAAACACGCTCTTTTTTTACTCACACACACAAACACACTCTTTTTCTATTCATACACACACACACTCTTTTTCTACTCACATGCACACACAAACACACTCTATTTCTACTCACACACACAAACACGCTCTTTTTCTACTCACACACACAAACACGCTCTTTTTGTACGCACACACAAACACACTCTTTTTCTACTCACACACACAAACACGCTCTTTTTTCTACTCACACACACAAATACACTCTTTTTTCTACTCACACACACAAACACACTCTTTTCTACTCACACACACAAACACACTCTTTTTCTACTCACACACACAAATACACTCTTTTTTCTACTCACACACACAAACACACTCTTTTTCTACTCACACACACAAACACACTCTTTTTCTACTCACACACAAACACACTCTTTTTCTGTTCACACACAAACACACTCTTTTTCTACTCACACACACACAAACACACTCTTCTTTCTACTCACACGCACACACAAACGCACTCTTTTTTCTACTCACACGCACAAACACACTCTTTTTCTATTCACACACACAAACACACTCTTTTTCTACTCACGCACAAAAACACACTCTTTTCCATTCACACACACACAAACACACTCTTTTTCTACTCACGCACAAAAACACTCTTTTTCTCTCACACACACACTCTTTTTTCTACTCACGCACACAAACACGCTCTTTTTCTACTCACGCACACAAACACGCTCTTTTTCTACTCACGCACACAAACACACTCTTTTTCTACTCACGCACACAAACACGCTCTTTTTCTACTCACACACAAAAACACTCTTTTTCTACTCACGCACACAAACACACTCTTTTTCTACTCACATGCACACAAACACGCTCTTTTTGTACACACACACAAACATGCTCTTTTTGTACACACACACAAACACACTCTTTTTCTACTCACACACACAAACACGCTCTTTTTCTACTCACACACACAAACACGCTCTTTTTCTACTCACACACACAAACACGCTCTTTTTCTTCTCACACGCACACACAAACACACTCTTTTTCTATTCACACACACAAACACGCTTTTTTTTCTACTCACACACACGCAAACACGCTCTTTTTCTAATCACACACACAAACACACTATTTTTCTCCAGATAATTAACTTACCCTTGCCTTTCTCTGTAGCTCCTCCTCCCTTTTATAGCTGCTTACAATTTTAAATGTGCATGCAGTCTTTGTTCTGTTCCGGTTAATAGATGATTCAAATGATTGATGTTCAGATAATTGATGTTCCACTGTACATTATATTTAACACACAAACATACACACAAACATACACACTGTTGTCAGGTTATTACAAGGAGCTAGCCTAGTGTCAGAAATAGCACTCCAGTTGGTGATGCATTATCATCTAGCAATGTAGACCTATTGGAACCAATACTTCTCTACTACCAACACACACTGGAGAACACTTACTGCGCCATCACTTCAGCAGTGAGAGCAGGTCAAGTGCGCCTCCAGTGATAGCGATTGAGGTCAAAGGTGAAGGTCAGCCTTTCTGCACAAAAGGTCGTTATATTAATTCTATTCGCGTGCTTCTTCCAATAGCGCAATATCTTATGAATCTACTTTACACAGTCTGCATTTTGGGTGTGGTGGGTCAGAGATAAACAGAGAATGTGGGAACGCCCAATTTTGGACAACAGTAGAATCTAGTCTGTAAGCCAGTTATGGCGGAAAGCCAGCCACGAGTTCCTACTGAGGATGAGGTGAGCACGTAGCTAGTCCCTAGCTGATTAATAGATCGAGTGTTTGACTTACCTAGTTACTAGATCCATTGTTTGTTTATTAGATCCAGTCTTTTTCACTGGCCCACTGTTTGTATAGATAACTTTTACAAAAGGTTTGAAAGAAGGGAAAACACTGCTACCTACACACATGCCAAGTGCTTAGCATAATTTCAAGCATAATTTTTTCAAAAACTGAAATAAAAGAAAGAGATGAATTAAAGTCTGAGCATTCGATAAAACTAGGCATCAGCAACTGGAAAAATAGAGGGGAATTTATGTCTGAGCATGATCATAAAAACACTAACAAATAGAGAGGGAAACTAATGTCTGAGCATGCTCACAACAAATGCACTGGCAACTGGAAAAAAGAGAGGGTAAAAGCCATGTTCCTGAGCATGCTCTTGATAATAAACACCAGGTTCTTTTTATGAGCATGCTCAGACATGACTTTCCCTCTCTTTTTTTAGTTGCTAGTGTGTTTTTGAGGATAGTTAGACAAGACTATCCCTCTCTATTTGCTATAGTTTGTGACTATTTTACTAAACTACTCTAACTAGTCATTTGAAGTCTATAATAGTTTGTTCCATTTGAAGTCTAGTTTGTTCCAGAAATACGGTAAGTTGTGTGTTAATAACACATAAGCTCAATATATATTTGTTGTAATGTTATTTATCTGCTTAGTTGTTTTTTTTTTTGGGAGGGGGGGGGTTTTGTTGTTGTTGTTGCTGTTGTTGTGCTTGTTATCGTTTTATTTAAACTTTCTTACAATGTGTATTGAATTTGTATTTGGGAGGTATTTGTATTTTTGTGCACTTTTATTACGATTATGTTTTTTTGTAATTTTTTAATGTGTATGTTTGTGTTAGAAATTTTATAAACAACAGCAGGTATGTTTCGAAAAGAAAAAAGCTTTTTTTTTTTAAATTTTCATTGCATTTTGACTAAACAGCTAGTACCACTACATGAAAATTTTAACAGTCCAGTTTTCGTTTCTGTTGATTTACTACTAAAAGCTAGAACTCTTCCACAGCTATATCTGTAAGCTAAGGTCTTGTACTACCTTCTAAATGCTATAGGGATCATGCTAAACAGCTTGCACAATTAAAAAAACTGACTCGCTTCAATTAAGCAGACTGACTGTATTTTTGCTGAACTTGCTGTTCTGTCAGGTCCCTACTTCTTAATCTTTCTACCAGCTACAGTTTGGGTCTCTAGAAGTAAGAATATCTAAGCCACTGATGGCCCCAATATTTCAAATAGCATCTTTTTTTTTTCATTCCTGGAAGTGATGCATGCGGTAAACAGTGAAGATTAAAATATTAACATCGTCGAACCGAAAAACTATATTTTATCAACTACCATATCGTTTTGTTTGTTTTTTCTACTATAGCTCCTTCTGTGCAAAAAAAAAAATCTACCCACACACAAACACTCTTTTTCTACTCACACACAAACACTCTCTTTTCTACTCACACACACAAACACACTCTTTTTCTACTCACATGCACACACAAACACACTCTTTCTACTACTATAGCTCCTGTGCAAAAATAAAAAATTATTCTACTTAACAAATTGAAAACCTATTTTTTCTGGTGCCTACTGTACATTATTGTAACACAGGAAGAAACAACACATTCTCTTATTATGTGTTTGGAATATCGTGTAGTTATTGTGTGTTTGTGTGCACATATTTACGCATTGTACCAGTTGTATGTTTGTGTGTTTGTTTATTTTTAAATTTCTCAGCATTGTTTTTTTACTATTTCATTTATTAAAATATTGTATTGTATTTAATCATTGTGTGAGAAATTGTATGTTTGTGTGTTAGCATGTCATAGAGTTGCTGTTGCTATCATTGCTGATATAGGAATAAATTTGTTTGTGTGTTTGTTTATAAGATATTTGTGTTCTTATATAAGTTTGTTTGTGTGTTTGCATGTTAAAGTCTCATTTAAATAGCACTTAGTGCTGTTTGTTTGTGTGTTTGTTTATTTATCACTTTAATTATATATTTATTTGTTTGTATTTAGAGAGATCTCCATCCTCCAGTCTCACTTCACTGGGAGCACTGCCATACATGGAGTAAGGATGTTGAGCCTAGACAATGTGCAGTACTACATGATAAACTGCTAGTTATGCATTCTAATTATCGCACACTTCACATCTCTACTGACCTTCACTCATGGACTACTACTCGTGCACCATATGAAGACTCGTCCCTAACTACCTACCAGTCTAAGTTTGTATTGGTTGGTGGAAGTCATCTCTCCACTTGGAAACCCACTAACTCTCTGTTGACTAGTACTACTGGTCTAGACTGGAAGCCATCGCTACGTGCCATGCCTACTCCTCGCTACTGGGCATCATCAGTTAGTGGAGGATCACCAGAGGTCCTGGTCGTGGCTGGTGGGAAGGGCTCACATTACGAGCACTTGGACGTAGTGGAAGTTCTACTCAACGACCATTGGACGACTGCAGACTCACTTCCTTCTTCATGCATTGACATGCGATCAACATTCCATGAAGGCAACTTCTACTTCACAGGAGGACTTGACAAGGAGAAGATTCTATTTATATGCAGTCTAGAGTCCCTCATAGCATCTGCTAGTAATGGCAGGACAGGAAGACAAACAATATGGAGGACAGTAACCACACTTACTGAGATCTTCGCTATCGTCTCCTATGTATCGAATCTAATCGGCATCAATGGATATTCTACCATTAGCAGTTACTCCAACAAGACAGAGGAGTGGATTGAGACTACTAGTGAGGGAGATAGACCAGAACATGTTAGTGTACGGATAGCTACTGCAGTCTTGTCTACTGGACAGTTGCTGGTTGCTAATAGCGATGGAGTATACAAAGAAACTCTGTCAGGTTAGTGTAAGTAAATAGCAGCATCTCTAGAATGCCATCTTGCCTTCAGTGATATTGGCTTCTCTTTAGAATGTCCCATTTATAGATTGTATGAGAAACTAAAGTTAGGTATTAAAACTTGTACTATAGTATAACTAGAATATTATTATTTATTATTGTGTTAATTATGTTAAAACTAAATATTTATTGTATTAATTATGAAATTATAATAAGTAAGGTAATTGATTGTCTTTGCCAAAATTGCAAGTGCTGGAATGCAGCTGCTTCTACTGGCAGCTGCTTCTACTGGCTTAGCTCCAGGCTATAAAACCAGCTGCCCACACTTTGTATTGCTGGAGCCAGCTAATGGTACTGGTACAGTGTGGGTTACTTTTATAGTATAACCAATGGGACCTTAATACATGTACGTACATGTAATTAGTGTTTTATTTGCAATATTTTATAATTCATATTTTATTTATGTTCAATAGCTTTCAAGTATGAAGATGCATACAAACACTACATTGTTTCCAAGGAAGTGTTGGAGCTTCTGTCTTTAAAGTTTATGTCCCTTGGTCCTCCAAGACAAGGCAAGAGTACAACTCTCAGGAGAATTCAAAAAGAAATCATAGATCTTCTGTCAGCAAAAGAAGAGAAGCAGATTCATGGCAGCACAGGCACAGTACAGTGTTGCTCCAATATGCTAGTCCAAGGCAAGTCTGATCCAACTACAGCAGAAAGAACCACAAAGTGGACCATTGTAAAGAATCTCATTGAGGAAGCGTCTCTACTCTTTCACACTCTCAAAGATAGTTTTCAGATTGAATCCACTTCTGATGCTACAGCTGATTCCCATAGAGGTAGTGACACCAGGGCAGAGGTCAGTCAGGCTAGCAGTACAGGGCAGTCTCACTCTGTGGAAGAGCCACCCCAACCTTCATTATTACAGAAGATGATGGCAAGATTGCAATCTTTTACCAGAAATAAGCAACCCAGACATAAGGGAATCACTCCACTCTCAACAGCACATGACCAACCAGCTGATCAGGCAGTATCATTACCAGATTATTCTGAAATAGCTGCCATATTCGAGACAGTGTCCAAACAACCACACTTTGCAGAAAATGTGAAGCATTCTTTTAAAGTTTTTTTGAGAATGGAGGACACCGGAGGTCAGCCTGAGCTGATGGACATGCTACCAGCACTCACCATAGGACCTGGCCTCTACTTGCTGTTCTTTAGCTACAAGTTCCAACTAGATGAGGAGTATCGGGTCTTTTATCAAAGAGCTTCAGGAGAGACAACTGCACCAGAGAAATCTGAGTTTACTCTGCAAGAGATGCTTTTGCGTACTCTGGCCAGTATATCTTGCTTCAGTTCCTCCACCCATCTTCAACCTCTACCAGGACCAGACAACTCAGTCATTGGTGAGATACTGGAGTCCTCCAAGTCAGTAGTGTATATAGTGGGCACTCACAAAGACAAGGTTTCTGAGGAAGTCATCGCTACAGTCGACTCACAGCTTCAAAAAGTGATTCGAGACACAGACTCCTTCAAAAAAGGCATAGTTCAGTTCTGCTCAAAAGACAAGCTTGTTGTTTCTTTAGACAACATGGGAGGCGGAGTAGAAGAGATCGATCACTTGCATCAGCTACTGGAGAATGCCATGGAGAAACACTTTAAAAAGCTGAAAATTCCAGCTGTGTGGCTTCTGTTCAGCTTGTGTCTTCGCATGAGAGAAGTGAGGACAGCCAGCCTGGAGACCTGCTTGGCCTTGTCCCATGCCTTCAATATGACACCCTACGAGACCAAAGCAGCTCTGTGGTTTCTTCACCACCATGCCGGTGTTCTGATGTACTTCCCCAGTGTGCCTGGTTTGGTGGACCTCGTCATCATTGACATCCAGGTAGTGTATGACAGTATCACTGGTGTCATTCTTAAAGCCATGAGCTTTGATAGCGTAGGTCAGGCCACATCCGAGAGATTCAGGAAGACAGGTCGATTTTCTATTACAGATTTGAAGAAAGCTACGGCTGACATTTCAGGACATCTGATTCCACCAGAGCAACTGGTAGCTTTGCTTGCATATCTTCACTTGATAGCTGAGATTGCGTCAGTTGAATCTTCTGATACTAACTCAGTTTTAGAAAAGGAGAAAGAATACATCATGCCTTGCGTGTTAGAAAACACTAGTGCAAAAGAACTTGACCAATTCCACAAAGAATCGTGTAGCTCAAGTTTCGTGGAGCCTCTCTTGATATACTTCAGTAGTGGGTTTACTCCTATGGGACTCTTTCCTGCTGCAATGGCATGTCTCGTATCCAACAAGTCCTTCACTTTCATTGGAGAAGGAGTCAAGAAAAACATGGTGCACTTTATGTACGGATCTAAACGAATTCGTGTAACATTTATATCTCGATGTAAATATTTTGAAGTCGTAGTTTCGTGTGATCCTACTTTCCAAGACTCCATTCACCATGAATGTGCTGCTCTAAAACAAGAAATAGAAGACACTCTAAAGAAAGCTAGTTCCAGAATGAACTACAACAGCTCCATGGACTACCAGTTTGCCTTTGACTGTCGTTCTCATGAAGGAGGAAATCATCTCGGGATAGTTCATGAAGTCAAGTCTATTCCTTCAGCCATGACATGTGTCAACAATTCCCAAGGAATTGCACTTCAGAATAGACACCTCATTTGGTATGGACAGGTATGTAGAAATAGACTAAATATTCTAACTTGCAATAACTAACAATTATTTTATTTTGTTTAGAAATATGAGAAGAAAGATCCTGTGGTAGAGGTCTCTGAAAGTAAGTCAAGTTTTTTTTTTTTGTTTGGTTTTATTATAAATGTTTTATTAATAGGTGGCAATAACTTGAGTATATTTCTGAGTGTGTATCCTGACTTGGTGCACTCAGTGAAGCCTTGTGTTATGACAGTAGCTGATCACTGCTACAGTATTGGACTCATATCACAAGATACCTATGATCAACTTTGTGAGCGTAAAGATCTGACTGACAAAAACAGAACAAGGATTCTATTGGACAACATTCGTAGAGTCTTTTTATCTAGACCCTCAGCTCTCAAGGAGTTTGTTACTGTATTGTTCCAAACAGGAGAATGTAATCATTTAGCAGATAAAATACAGCGACAGCTCCAGTAAGTGTATTGTTATTATTGTAGTATTTGAATTATTGTATTGTTTGCGTAACAGAATTGTGGAATGAAGTCTGACAAAGCCACATGGACATACGTTTAAAAACACTCATTGTATTGCACTTTACATTTTTTGTATCATATCCCATATTTCAAATTTACACATTGTTAAATTTTTTTTACTGTTACTTTTAAATAAATTTTCATTAAAGAATGTACCAATATGGTCGCTTGTAGTCTGGTGTAGCCAGATCCTTTACCAACCACTACCCTGTATTATTGTATGGCACTTATTGGTACTTTATTGAACCACTACTCGTAGGGTCAGGTGACATGGCCATACCATATAAGTTATACTCAAGAAGAAGTTCTTTGAGAAGCTCAAATAACTCACTAGTTGAACGTGTGGCATCTTCGGTTGCAGCTGAACACAGTATAATTGTATCAATTGATTATACTGATTACTGGTGCGACTGCCTCCAATTTGTATCTACCATCCCACACAGCTGTGGCACAATACTTGCTCCTTCAACAATGGAAGATAGCGAGCTACAAATTGCAGCAACATCACAGGACACAGGCTGTCTCATTGTTAGTCACACAGGAGAGGCTACTCCATTATCAGACCACATTCAATACAGAAACACTTACAAACCACATTTGAGGTTGCAAAAATACCCCATTATAACCCCAGCCCTTTCTTCACCAGAGCCCTCTCTGGAAGAACTTTCTAGAAGACTATTATTTATGTCTAACTACTAATAAAGAAACAGCCAATCTTCAACTGAACTTATTTTAGAAGGACAGTACAACTCAGTAAAGTCTGCACTAAATTAATTTGTTATACTATTTTTCTGTAACTTATTAGCTATTGGAGATACTCCAGCAGTAAAATGCAAAGAAAACACCTTAACTGGAACCGCAATCTGGGGGTGGGGCTACTAGTATAGGATGGGGGTGGGGCTACTAGTATTGGACGGTCTCGCAGACCTTGGCAGCCTCCGCCAAATAAAAAATAAAGTGCGGGTGACAAAACTTTGTTATGTGGTATGGAAAGAACCCTACGAAGGCTTATAAACCTACGATTGTCACTGTTCTCATTCTGTAAAGAGGGCGTAACAGTATTTTGTTAAGTGCAGTTGTCTATAGTAATTTCCACATAGAATTGAGTAAAGAAAGCCTCCAAAATCACTGCCACAAACCCTGACTACAAGCTCAACAGCAATAGTATGATAGTTGAATAGTAGCCTCTGTTGTTGCCGGGTCTTTTCCTGCCAGTACTGAGGCTCCCTAGTATGTTCCTACTTGCCATGCCTATAGCAGTTGGTACATATAGGGTGATACTTTGAAGACTGATACTTTGAAGACTTCTCCTCAGCTCATCAGGAGTGGATTGTCAGACAAGAGAGGTGATAGATCAACATACACTGCCAACAAGATGCTACCAGACAAGAGAGGTGATGGATCATTGTACACTGCCAGCAAGATACTGTCAGACAAGAGAAGTGACGGATGCACTGCCAGCAAGATACTGTCAGACAAGAGAAGTGATGGATCATTGTGTACTGTCAACAAGATACTGTCAGACAATGTATAAGCAATCCCAAATATACAATTGTGATGAATCAGCAATGCCCCTTGAGCATTAACTTCGTCATGTTATTGCAACCAGGGGTGCCAATAAGATACGACAGGTAACATTAGTCTGGCATAGCCAGACCCACTTAGCGCGCAAAGCACGCGGAGGGTCTGGGGACATGGCCGTACCAAATTTGTTCTGGAGGAATGTGGAAGTGGTGAGTGCCCCACCTCCTTTATATACCACAAATTAGCCATGATTGCTAAACCTAGAGTTGGAAAGGGTGGCTGACACACACAAGAATTTCTATTTGTGGTTGAGGAGGGCTATTCCCGGTAATTTGCTAACAGTAATTGACTGCTGCAAAATATTGTGCGGCAGAACAAATTTAGTATGGCCATGTCCCCAGACCCATTCCCAGCGTAGTGGTTTGGTATTTATTATTTATTATATCATTTATTTCAATTTTTCATTATTTAATAATTATATTATTTATTTTATCATTTATTTAAATTTTCATTATTTAATAATTGTATTATTTATTATTCAATTAATTTTATTATGTATTTATTTTTATTTATTATTTAGTTATTATTTATTTATATTTTACATTTTTTTTCATAAATTTTATATTTGTATACTATTTTTTCTATATTTTTTTGTTGTTCTTATAATTTATTGGCGAGCGAGTGAGACACTATCAGGGGTAACACAATTGCAAATTAGGGATATTTGTTTGTGTGGACGTACGTATGTCATTTTGTACTTTAACCCTCTCTATTTTTGTGTTAGCATGTTGTTCGACCCCGTTCCAAACTTCTCTAAATGGAGTCTTCTGGTTTATCGATCATTACCTGCATCACCCTGGCAATTGAATTGTATACGTTAATGGCATTGTGTGTGTGTGTGTGTGTGTGTGTGTGTGTGTACACCTATATCATTTTGTTACTTTGACCCCTGCATGTTTGTGTTAGCTCATGGGTCGACCCTGTCCCGAACCTTACTGAATAGAATCCTCTGGTTTATCGATCTTTACCCGTATCATCCAATGAAGTTGAATTGTGTACCACTTTCAATTCTTTTTTGCAGCTGCAGTTACAAACTTACAAACTTACCAGAGTTCATTTTCTATTGGAATCATAGATGGCAGTAAGTACATATGTTATTTGTCATAGTTAACGCCCAGTGCAGCAGTGTTGTTCTTGAAAATCAATTACTCAATAGTCTAACCACAAAGGTAAATCTTGTGTTGGTATGCCCAGTGGACAAGTGTGTGTGTGTGAAAGTGTCATGCGTTACAGCTACTACTTAAAGAATAACACAATGTATATTGTTTAACTAACAAAATTAATTTAATATTAGCTGCCTTTAAGTCAAACAGTTGTGGTGAGTGGTTGCTATGACATTGAAACCCTTTATCGTATATATATACATACTTAAAAACTCAACTATTTTTAGTAGCTTGTAAAATTAATCACAATACTGTAGTTTTATGTAACCTAACTAGGGAGGCTTGCTAGCCATTTGTGCTCAAGCACACCACCAAGCCTGGAGGCAAGTGAAAGTAAAGCCTAAGAGTGAAATATCTAGCCATATCACTCTGACTAGTGTAATAAGTGGTTTATTTCTACACTTGATAGCTTCACTGCTGCTATAACTACAAGGGGTAATGAGCTTGCACAGTACAGCATGAAATAACAAGCTGTGAGTTACTTCAGGGTCATGTACCTAAAGATATCATTGTGAAGATATCTAGGGTGGAATAAATATATATAATAATATAATACACAACATAATTATATAAATAATAGCGAAATTTTCTCGTTATAACAGCCAATATTGTTAATTAAAACTTAACCTGATGTTTCGACTTCTTGCTGAAGTCCTCTTCAGGAGTCAACTTATTTGTGTAGGATTCAATCATATTCTATCACCATTTTTTTTGTCCGAATACCGTAAGTTCTCTTAATGTATTCTTTCAATGATTCAGCCATTCTCGGCGGAAATATTCATTCTAACATCCAATATTAAAACTTAACCCAATGTTTTGACTTCTAGCCAAAGTCCTTAATTCATACAGGATTAATTAAAGAAGCTTAATTGACTCTTCGGCAATAGAAAAATTATGCTAAACGTGTGTTTGCAATTGTTCATTATAACATCATCATGTAGACTTTGATGAAGAAGAAATTCTAAGCTTGAATTAGCACTTGGTATAGAATAAGTGACATTCTGAAGTGACAAAATGAGCTTTCCATAAATGGAGCGGGTTCACAAGTCTTGACTATCATGAACTAGCTGGAGCTAGAACTGCTGTGATGAAAATTTAAGGGTTCCAAAATTGAAGTACAGATTTTATATCGGTGCTTATCTATAAATTGTGCAACATAGTCTATAATGAGTTGCACAATCCATTGTATTGTGTGCCAATCTACAGATTGTCGTCCAATCTATACAGTTTATTGATTGTGCAAATTCATTAAAAGAGCAGAACATAGCCTGGTTTGCTTAGACAAAGTTATGGTACAGCCCATTTCATAGTTATCAATATTCTAGTCTAAGAAGTTCTTATTCGTCACACTGCTTGTCTATCATGTTCATACTCTACTGCATGTGTGCTGTAATTATAGCCATTAACTCGAGCTTCAAATAGTTTTTAAGATTTTTGTGCTTTATAGAATTTTTAAAAAAGATTTAAGACAGCAACAAATATATATCTACTAAGCATAAATGATTTTTAATAAGCAGCTGCAGATATAGTACTTTATACACTAAGCTGTATTTGTATTACTGCATCCTAATAAATAGAGTGTTGTGGGAATTCCCACTATTGAAGCAGGAAGGATGCTCAAGTGAAGACTTAATACTTAGTACTTGTGTGTGTGTGTGTGTGTGTGTGTGTGTGTTTCTGTGAGTGCATGTAGCAAAATTGTTTAATTTCTGTATTCAGTCATGTCATAACATTCAGCCCATCACTTTTAAGAGTAGGAGTGAGGTATGGTTTGATATACTGTGTGGCTGACCACACTTAAGTTCAGAGCTGTGCAAAGTCAGAGTTTGTAAAGGTTGATCCCTCTGTGTCTCCAATAAGCTAAGCAACCTGAGGGCAGGCTTTGGATCCCCTCAACCTGGGCGCTAGATAAGGAACACCAATATCTTCTACTAACATTCTCTGTCTGACTCTCTGGTGGCAGCAGGGACGCTACCTTTAGGGCCTGCCAGGTAATGCTTGAAAAATAATATAGAATTATTCTTTCTAAAAATTAATTGTGTTATTATTCCAATAGAATAGAATAATTATTTTCTTATACTTCTTTTATTATTCCAATTAGAAATAAGTGAAATAGTGATGATCGCAGTAGCTGTATCAGGTTGGAACGTTTTGAAATGAATGAGTAGCTAATAGTACTAGTCTCTCTTACTGTTATACTGAATTACTAAACATAGAGGATTCAAGAAAAAAGTTTGCAATGGTAAAAATTATGCTAAATGGTTTCTATCTACAGTTTCTGGCCCTGTGTCTTCTTGAGCAACTCATCAATCATATACTGCATCGGAATTGATGAAAATGTATATCATTACCAGCCGACCTATGAATTTGAAGGGAACAGAAGGTGCATTTACCACTGAGCATATTACAATTATCCTTGAATTCTGTAGCCACTTTTTCTTCATTAAAGTACAATAACAAAGTGGCCAACACAAACTTGACAGCTTTAATCAAGTAATGAAGATCTACCTTATAACCAACATTTCTAATGTTTATGTCCTTTAGTTGTAAAAGAAAAAAAAGCACTATTGATTTTATTTTATAATTAACGATTCTCTTTCTTCTTTAAATACTTACATTATTCTGGAATTATTCCTATTTATTATTTCATGTATATTTTCCAGAAAAAATGGCAGCATTATTAGCTATTCTCACCCTAATCTTACAAGCAATACAAAATACAAAATTTTTAATGCTGAAAAAATTAGCCAAAAAGGCTAGCTACAGACATTGTTAGCAAAATTCATTACTGCAGTAGGTAGCTATAAAGTAAGCGTAAAATTAATGGAATAGTTACTTAGAAAATCATTTTTAATATACAATGGTTTTGCCATAAGAACCATGTCACATATAATATACAAATGAACATTACAAATTAATGCTAAAGATAAAATTATACATAATAAAACATGAAACATCTGGTGGAATATTTTGAATCATTTTACACTAATATAACATTTTAGCCAAATCTTAATTAACAGTTACACACATATATGCAGAAAATATTGATGAAGGTGGTAATACGCAATAACATAACAAATTGAAGAGGGTTTGTTGCACGAAATTCAGTTGCCGTGAGTAAAAAAAAAAAGAAAAAGAAAGAAAGAAAGAAACACACAATAGTTTGGTATTTTAAGTTTGAATCTGGTCGAGAAGAGCTATTACTGCATTGATCTTCTCCTCTATATTGGCCAACTTCAAGTAAGAATGAGAGAGAATCTTCACATAGCTACCTTCAGAGTTCTCTTGGATCCTTAGTGTAAAATCTTGGAGTCTAAATATTGAGAGGAAAAAGAAAAAAAAAAGAAAGAAAGATAAAAAACAACAACATGAAGCATCATGACTGATCATAATAGAAAAACAAAATCAAGTTTCTGCTACTGTGGAATAAAAACCAAACCCTTTACCGAATGGTATGCTGGTGCAGTAAAACTTCCTAACTGAGAACAGTATGAGACCAGGGGTTTCATTGCACAAATAAGAGATTGTATTCTTTAAGAAGGTGATAAATTCACTAAACAAAGGTAATTCGCTCGTTAGATAGTTCACTACAGGAGGTTCCACTGCAAACGGCCAGTGAATCCGTAAGCAATACATCATCTGAGCTCCCACAGAATATGGAGGAGTATAAACTTGCGTGCCAACTTTATGCCCATTTTAATAAAATTATTTGCTGGCTAGCAAGATGAACAGCTACTTCAATGAATTCCATAAACACAAAAATGCTAGATGCAAGACCCTTTAGCTTAGCAATTAGGGAAGAGGGGATTTAGTTATACACATAACAAATATTGATATCCATGAAGGAATGAAGAAAAAAAATTATACTAGTCACAAAAAATGAAGATGGATGACAATAACACACTTACTTGAAGTCAATTGCCTGAAGCTTGCTTGAAGGCTGCGAGGTATCAATTTCAGATGGCACAATGGGGCACCCCAAGTCAAGGACACTGCTGCTGGTTCCATCTTTTCTGTTGTATACGATAGACAGCACAGAGGTCGTGGTGGCTGGGTTAGTGTCACAATTACTGTTTAATGGAGCAATCTTCTCCAACCAGTCGCCTGTCATGTTGTAATGATTAGAAGCACGTACCTATGGAACAATTATGCTTATTCGTACTTGTCAACGACTTGTTTTTACATGCTTACCAAGAAATACAAGCAGTTGCTGTTGTTGTTTACATCAATCAAAGTAGTGATATTAAAAGTTGGAGTTTTGCTCTGAGGAAACAAAGAAGTCATTTAAATTATTTATAATTTACTGAATACTCATATCATTAAAACTATTTGAGAATAATGAAACTAATTGCAAGCTGAATTATCATGCTATTAGCCCACAAGCGGTAATATTATATGGGAAAATAGCATTAAGAGTTTTTGGTTAAGTAAACAATAATAAAAACCTACCCAAAAATGGAGACCATTGCTGATGGCACAACTCCTACAAGTTTCCTTCGAGTTGGTGACAACCAGTTCATACTCTTCCAAGATGCCATGCAAGTTGGCTGGAGGAGAGAATTGGATAATGGCGTGCAGTTTCTTGGTGGTCCTGTTGTAACTGAGCTGGGAGATGGTGATGTCCACTACTTGAGAAGGAGGCAGAGGTGAAGCTGGCACTGAGCATGATTCAGCACGAGGTATAGTCCGCCAGTAGTACATGTGGTTCTTTTCAACATTCACCTAGGAAAGAAATATGTATATATTTAATTATTTAGCTAATTGAACTAGTTAAGAAAACTTCATGCCTGAATTTAAAATACCAATATTTGTAATGATATTAAGTATGCTATTGTGTTTATTGGTAGTTATTTTCTCAAAATGCAATTCAAAGATGGGTTCAATGATACTATAATAATTATGCACCCAATGTTTTGATTGCTGTGAAAGCCAAATCAAAGTGTATAGAGGACTTACGTTAATCACAAAGGTAAGGTTAGGAGAATTCGTCTGTGGCACAAACATCTGAGTTAGGACATAGTAGTCGTTTCTCTGGGGAAAAAATGATATAACAATTATTAAGCAATAATATGAATAATATGTAGTTATATTTTTATTTATGTATTGTATTTTTATTGTTAAAAAAAATCAACATTCCTTAATGAATTAACATTACCATTCTCAAACACTTGACTTTTTTTCTTGTAAAATTCAACTAAAGTTTAAATAAAATACTTATTTATCAAAAGGCAATCAATGCTAGATACTGTAGATCAAACAGAGCAATAATTTAGTATTCTTACATCAGAATTGGCAACAGTATAGTTGTAGAATTGGAGAATGCCATTAATATCGCTCTGTAGGGTAGGAGTGAGAATGTATCGAGTTATGTGTGAAACAGAAAGAGACTCTGGAAACTTCCATTCCACTGATATGTTGAAATTTCCATCCTCATTCCAAACCCGCCCACACTTCAAAATCAATGGTGGGAATAGCGTGGTCACTGGAAATAATTATATAGCAAATTGAATTCTGAATGAATGAATAAAATGAATAAATTGACTTACATTCTGTTGCAGTTTTGATGTATGACCCAATAGTTCGTCCGATGGGAGTTCTTGAAGGTAGACTTACAACCTAAACAATAGCATTGTAAAAACCTCCAAAATACCTCACCCTTTACCAGCTTACTTCAATAATATATGAGCAGCCAAATTTCCAGAGTCCATTATTGGTATCGGCTTGAAGTGTAAAACTTGTTAGTTCCTACAAAAAATTCAAATTTTCTCACTGGAAAACTAGCCCACACAATAACTAACAAATTACTACTTAATTAAATTAATCCATCAACCCATTTGTGTAGCAGATGTCATTTTGCTGCATTTCTGACCTTGTCTATGTTAATGTAGTGGTAGACAACTTCATTTGTTCCTCCACAACGAAGCTGGTATGGGTAGACTCGAATAGTGTAAGAAGTCAAATATCTAGAATCTGAGACGAAGCACCAAAATATAGAATATAATTATATACAAGATGGAAAATTAAAACACCACTGATTGAAAGTATTAAAAAATAAGCTAACAGTTAATAGAGAGGCTTCAAACTTGAGGAGCAACTATTACAGTAAGGAAAGGCTGGCGGCTAAGATAGCAAAGAAAGGGTCACAGGTACGCTGCCACCAGAGTTGCAAGGCCAAAGCTTATAAAGGCTCCCAAACCCAAGTTGACAGAGGTTTAATCCTATCAAAAATGAATGTTGGTTAAGGCAAGATAGTACAACTCTGGAACTGAAAGAACAAGTAAGAAGTAAGACAACTGACAAAATGAATGAGTAAGAACTTGATTCCGATGTGTGGGCCCGATCTCTGAACCAGAAGAGTCTAGTCAACTGGACCAGTAGTTTTGTGTGTGTTCGACTCTCAATATACAGAAGCAATGGCTTCAATATTTCATAAAAGATTCCATAACACAATTTTTGTCATCTCCAAAGGAAATATAACGTTTTTGGCCATAATATTAATTTTTAGTAAGAGATTTTGGGGAATATTTTTGAATATTGCCCTATACTCTGCAGGAATAACATAAAATGGAAGGCCTTTCCAACTATAAAAAATGGGGAGAAAAGAATGCAACAAACACATTAAGATTATAGACTAGCTATCAAATACACGCAATCACATGCTCTGATATGTGCGCATGTGCACCATGATGTCCACATTATATACTCTTAATTTTGGTTGTCATATTGCAAATGTACTCATGTATTCTCTCCCATGTATCTTGAGCCGTAGCTCTGAATTTCATTGGCCATACAAAGCCTCCGCAGACAGTTAACAAATAGTCTTTAGGTCAACAACACCACACACATGACAGCGACAGAAGACTTCCTCTCTGAATTAACAGAAAGTATCACGCAAGGAATTAGTCGCCATGGCAATTCTTGTCCTACAGAAATATTTAAGATATTTCAATTCTTTTGGTTGCCTCAAGTTCAACCTTAAGAAGTAGGAGGCAGTCATTAACCGTTGATTGCTCTACAGAATGCTTTATCAGAGATTTTTGTAAATAGAAACTAACGAAATTGTTGTTGTCGTCCAGAGCACTCAAGCTATTTTAATCACTCTTTGTCAGGATACAAATGAGCAGTGTTTTAAGAAGAATGTAGTCTGAAATGGACGTTATATTTACCACATACATCAACGGAATTAGCTGGCTACAGAAGTATTTCACATGAAACACAATGTAAAGCTAACTTTGTCAACCAAGTGGTTTCAAGTACTTTAATAGACCACAACTATTGTATTTAGAAATACCTAGTTAGGCAAGTTGACTTACCATTAGGAGCTTTCCATGTCACTCTAGCCACAGAGTAGCCTAAGAAACTCTCTCTCGTATCTTCGGTATAAGTAGCGTGAATGTTGGTGACGTTGCTAGGATAACCTCCAACTAGAAAAACAACAACAACAAAAATAAATCAATTGAAAATAAAAAATGTAACTTCAAAAATAACAACAACAACTCATTCTATAAATAAATGAAATAATAACAATACAAAGTTACAAAGTCAATTGCACAGTTCGAAATCTAATAATGCAGCTAAGTAGATTAATCACACAGCCAGAAGAAAGCTAAATGATTTTAAACATTCTAAACTTACAGAGTTGTAACATGTTTCAAAAGTATATTAACTGCTGGTAGGTGTTCAGTGAAAAGAAAGTGTGTGACTCGCACATACGTAGATACTAACTAAATGAAATAATGCAGTTGAACAGATTGACCTTGCCTTTGAACGGTCGCCATGAAGTCGCAGAACCAATCACCCGTTTGAAAGGTTTGCGTGAGAGGTCAAAGTTCGCGACAGTCTGTGAATGTGGGTGTGTGTGCCTTGAGGTACCCAACATTGTGTACATTTACATCAAATTATTAATTGGTGCTAATTGCTATACCAACCCCAGAGAAAGGAATGAGAGATATGCTTGGAGATTCAGAAGCTGTGGCATGGGACTTCTAAAGGATGGATACTACTGTCCTACTTAGGGTCACAGTATAGTAGCAGTATGATTAAATTTAAAAATAATATCTTTAAGAATCTTTCACTTTTGGATTTAAAAAAAATGCAAAAGTATTCAACAACTTCATAATTAGAGTTTTAAACAAACACACGATGTAGTTATGGACAAGGTATAAGCAAAGAGATGATGAATTAAGCATAATATTTCTGCCTTCTGGCAAAATATGCTTTAAATTCACATCAGCAAGTGTAATTTTCATTTTGGGATTCACCAAAGCAGCTCATTTAAAGGTTTCAAATTTATTTTTGGTGCAAAGGGGATAAATTATAATTTTAAAGATAAAGGAAAAGTGGTGTCTTCCTTCTTATCAACTGGATGCAATATAACTTAGACATCAGAACATTAGCTACAGAGACTTTCACATAATCGTACTTGGCAATAATCAGAAAAGCAAGAATGTCTTGGTTATGCGAGACTCGAGTGCAGACAGGAATACATAGTTCGCAGGTTCAAAGGAAGAGATGACATGTAACAGTAGTCAGTGGAGATGTCACTAAAATTTATCCAAGGCAACGTCAACACAATCTCCAAGCCACAAAGCCACTAGAAACATGATTGCGTAGGAGGCTTGGGAAGTTTTGAGGTTTGCAAGTCTGCTGGAAAGTGGGGGAAAAAGCAGTGTGTTGAAATAAACTTGATTAACCAGATAGCTTCAATAAACATGTTGTCTTGGTTAGGGTGTGGCACGAGGCTGTGTTTGTTAGATTTGAGTGGGTGATAGTAGGATATGTTGGACTATATCAGGCTATGCCCTGAAAGCCGCTGACAAGATACTTAAACGAGTTTCCATTGTTTAGGGCGTATTTGCGTGGGTGTGAAACTGTGAGAAACTTTCACCTCAGGAAGACCAACTGACCTCCTAGGAGGAACAAAGAGGAAGTGAAGGTGGTAATGGTGGGGTGACTTGCAACCAAAATGGCTTTGTTTGGCATTGCTCATTATAGCAGCAAGGTGTGGGGAGTAACCAGGCAACCAAGAGGAAGCAGCACGAGCTAGTGGAATTACAGTCAGTGGGAATAGGCAGTACAGTATATCCAATCACTTTTTCCCAAAGCTGTCCAGAATTCAAGGCACTCCTCATAAAGCATGACTGCATTATTGCCTCTGGCTACCTAGAGCTGCATTTTTGACTAAGAATATTATGCTGTGTATATAATGAGTAATTAAATTCTTATATCAATTAAAATACTCATTTAATGATAGAGAAGAGGTGGCTTCAACTTTAGTAGGCCTATTAAGTGGAATGGTGCTGGCACATTATCTCAGCACAAGAAGCCATACTTGTACTCTCTAACCCACAGCTAACCAAATATAGACATACCCGGCTTCTTGTCACTATCAAGATCAATTAAGTCTTGCAATCACTAGCAGTGATGAACCCATGAGCTGATGGGAATTGAAACAGATGATTAGATGGTGACAAATTTCTCGGAAGATGACAAATATTCAGAGAATGGAGAGAAGTAAGCCATGCTGTGGAGGTAGCTAGCTACAGTGTACCAATCCCAGCATCATTAGAACACATTACTAGTCCATTGATGCATTTATAATGCCTTTCACTCTAAAAAACAACTAGCACACATACTTTTAAAGGAAGAAAGATGTAATAAAGAGTTTAAATTCACTTATTGTGGCTGTTTACAGAAGTTGGGGAAAGGAGGCTGTTTCCAGTTGACATTGAAAAAAGTGTTTTGACGGCACATGATTGATATGGTTGTGTGTTAAATACGAAATTGAAGCAAGCAGGACTACTTGTGTCGTTTATTTGCCACTGGTTGGGTTATGATCTATACCTGCTCTTTCTCTCTATACCTGCTCTTTTACATGTATACCTTCAAGCACTTACACACACACACGCACACACACACACGACACACACACACACACACACACACACACTGTAATTCACTGTTTAGTGTTGAAGTACATACATTAAACTGTTAGACCCAAGACTACATAGATTGGACTGTAATTACTTATAGAGCAATGTCTAGTCACATGGGAAAGCCGTACACAGATCTAATATAAGCAATGTTTTCCAACATGAATACGAAAAATAACGTCATCAGCTATTAAGTTTTTTTTCTTTTTTATTATAATAAAGCATGAATTAAATTTTAATCACAAATATGTTTGCTTTCTTAGATGTCACTATCATTTTCATATCCTGAAGGCAACAAAAAATGACGGAATCACTTACAAACATGAACAATGATGATGGCATCACTCAACACAACAGCAATAACAACAACAACAACACAACAACAACAATGATTATGATATCACTTAAAAACAGCAGTGATTACATTGAACATGCAGTAGCTGGATCTGGGTCACTTAAAAGTATCTCCAACCAAGTCAATTCAAATTAGCATTCACTCCATTATAGCCTCAGGCACACCCCTTAGTCATTCACACCCCCTCATTTGACCAGTCTTTACTCTCACAATGGTTGATCAGCATAGGCATGATAATAGAAGGTGTGGCTGGGCCAAGTTGGAATGGGCTAATTTCTATGGTATTTCTGGTTAGAAGTAAAAGCTAATGATGATTAAAAAATAATTTTCAAGAGGACTAAGGTATGACCATATAAACTCACACGCCCACTTGATTGGTTTGAAGCAGTAATGCTGCTGTTGCTATGCCAGTCTAGGAAATAGCTACAGTGAACTACAGGTAGAAGGAATGAGGTATACGTTAGATCACTTCATGTAGTAATGTCTCCTCACGAATAGCTTGCATGAACCGGGCAAATTAGCTTGACATCACTACCGGAAAATAACACGCCACTTATCTGGTCTAGAAAAGTATTTGTGAAATAGATTCAATTTTTTTTGTTTCCTAAGGATGCAGACCTAGCACCAGCTATCTTAAAAACATCCTTTCCTGTTAGTGTTTTCATAGGAAAATATCCACAGCAATGCTTTACTATATTCTTATTTTGTTTTCAAGATATTGATACTATGTATTTTAATTGAAGGACAAAACAGCATAGACAATAATAATGTGATCATTATTCTCTGACTCTGATAGTAGCATAATACAAACACCTTAAATAATGTTTAAATATCTGAAGGAAAAGCTTACCACCCATAGAGCAGACAGATGAGGCTGGGCTGAAGCGAACATCATCTGATGATATACCTCTAAATTTCGATATCACAGCAAAGGAGACTGAAACTTCGGAACATGCAAATGGTGACAAATCTATTGGTTTCCTAATATCTTTCTGCATAAATACAAAGAACATATACAAGTTTCAATGACAAGTAAGAGAGAGAGATACTTCGAATACTTATGTACATTTCTCATTTAATCTACTTACCTGCCAGATGTAGTAAATTTGGGAAGAGGTGTTCAATTTAACCAAATAAGCTGAAGTGGCATAGAGTTTCCTGCGACCTGCAAAATTCTCAGTAGCATTTGCTGCAGCAGACTTGTAATTTGTAGCATGGAGCCAAGACTGCCACATGAGTGCTGGTGTTTCCTGGGAGACTCTGGGTGCCAACGCGGGGGCAGGGGGATATTTCAATTCAGAATTGCTTCCTAATGGACAAGAAAAAAAAAGGCAAATGACAAGATATCATCATATTGGAGCAAGTTGAGGAGTAGAAAATGTTATAGCTACACTTACAAGAATGCATACCTACTTATGTTTAATAGTAACCCAACACATTATAAATATTATTTTTGCACTTCATCCAAATATATTGTACTTTCATTAGTGAAATATTTATAGTAGCATTAGTGAGAAAAAGAAGTAGGAAAATATGGAAATAAAAGCGTATTTAATTGTACTAATTCCTGCTAAATATTTTTTCTGATATAGTTTCTGTTCAGCAGAATGAAAATTCTACATTCATGAAATTTTTCAGTCTCACTATATTGAATACAATTGATGCTGTTCTTTGCCACCTCCTCACAAGAAAGAATAGCTACAATATGCACAGGAGTCAATAACCATGACCTGCAGCAAGCATGACCTACCGGCAGAGTATAACCATGACCTACCATGCATGACCTGCCTGCAGAGTATAACCATGACCTACCTGCAGAGTATAAGGTCTCATCATATACTTCACATCCAAATCGGCAATACGTTTTCCTCTAAAGACAATAAAGCCATAGAGTATTGAAACAAAGTTAATTTGTAGCCATCATGACTTAATAACTTACACAAGATCTAGAGCAGTAAGACTTGTCACAGTTGTCTCCTTCAATGCAAGGCGGAGGACTACTCTCACAAGCTGAGAACTGAAGTAAAAGTAATATCAGAAAGTACTGACAAACAATTTTCTATATACTACATCTTTCTTGAAATATAACAATTACTCCAGCTACAAACATATACATGATAATGTATCACATTATGTAGAACACTTTAATTTCGTTATAACCTGCTAATTTATTATTGCAAACTTACACAGATATCTCGGCATCTGTTGATGGTAGTATACGGATAGCTGTGCCTCAATACGCAACCTTCTTTGCATTCACGAATCTACCCAGACAGAAATAACCAATCTAGAGTATAGTGTTCCTCGAACACAAGACAATGTGCTTACTTTTTGAAAGGAGACACACTCCACATCGTGTTTGGTAAAGTTCATGGTAGGCCATGCCGTGTCTCTGTCTTGAATCTATAAAACAGGAAAAAGTTGTGAATAGGGAATAATCCAGTTCTCATGAAATAAAAAAATAAAAAATTATATCAAAGTTTCTTTGAAATTTTGACCATTGAAGGAAGCAGTTGAATAGGCACATAAAGTATAAATATAAAAATATAAATAAAGTATAATAAGAATTTATATCAACGTTTCTTTGAAATGTTGACCATTGAAGGAAGTAGTTGAATAGGCACATAATGTATCTTCATATCAACATTGGCTTCCAACCCGGAATATGTGACAGCACCACCCACTCACAGTTGTGATCAGCAACAGTGTCAAACATTTATTTAAAATGTATTAGGTTCATTTAAATTTAATGGTAATACTCAATAGGAATTTTGAAACTTGCATTTATTTGTAGTGTATCACGATGCTAGATGTCTATTATGTAGTACTTTCCAAATAATTTTTTTTATTACATTATTTTAATTCTCATGCAAATAAACCAATTTAAAAAATTACATTAAAAATATACTTACTTCAGAAGTCTTGTCATACTACCAGAGATCCATGGAAGGGAGGAAACGCAAAGAAAGAAAATATAATACAAAATGTAACTAAACAGTAAAGATAAAAATGTATTTCTGAACTATATTACAGTTTCTTCAACATGTAGAAAGCATACAACTGAAAATAATGTGCCATACCTTCTCAATGCAGCCCAGCATGCAAGTAGTCTCCAGCCAGAGGTCATTCAAATTCCCCGGATCCAAAGATGGCTGAGGATTCGGAAGAATGCAGGAGGAATTGGAATTACAGTTTTCAGCAGTGGTATACAGTAGAGAAGAGAAAATCAGTAGCAACCCGATTGCTTGACAAGCACAGAAACGACATGAGTCCGCCATTGCAACTTCTATCACGGAATTCCCAACAGGTTGCCAAGGGAAGGAAGAAAAAGTAAAGAGAAAAAAATAATTATAATTCCACCTTCAACTAGTTTATCATTAGAGCAAGACAACAGCTAGCAACTCTACAAACTAACATCTACTGACTAATCCAAGCGTCTAATATTTAAATTGGCTCCTCAAGTGTTGTGGTTATGTTTCTGTGGGATAAGCTTTAAAGTAAGCAGACCAGGAAATTGCCATTAAATGGAAGAGGTGGGCGATACTTCCTGCAGTGAATGCCAAACCAGCGGCATTCAATCCTGCCCCATAGCACGTGCATACAATCCTCTGGAGTATTCCAAATTACTTCTCTGCCAAGCTACCATGCCGTCTAGCCCAGATTGCAGAAGGCTGATATCAGGATTGTAGACCTAGGTCATTCCCCAATTACTTAAAATTCCGCGCAATTATGTAATTTGCATTGTTTTTTTCTAGTGCGTAGTGTTTAAAATTAAATTGTTGTAATTACAATTCTTGTGGTTTTATGATAATAAAATAAAATATTTTAATTTAAGTGTGGGTGGGCAGAGATAGTACTAAGTCATTTATACAGGTATAGATACATCAATATAATAGTCAATAAAAGTGATAGGTATTTTCATTTGAGTTGGACAAAATAAAAATGTAGCCTATTTAATGTCCAGTGCTGTACTTTCTTAGTAGTACAAGATAGGAGAGCTAATTTTAAAGAAATTTGAAATAGTATAGATGTGATGTGCTCTGCTATAACATCAGACAATCTGCATAGAATTGTCAGAGACTATCATAACTAGAATATATATTGTTGGCCTAATCTGGTAGGAAATATAATATACAAAATTTGTTGAAAGCCACATACTAGCATATACTATAGAAATTCATTTTGACTTTCTAATTTCTGTATGCCACAAACATCCTCCTTTACGAAGAAACCAATACCATTCTTGAGCAAGGCATGACCAAATAGTAAAAAAAATCCCTAAATTTGATTAGTTACTATGAATGACTCAATTATTCCTCAAAACATCCTGTTTTAACATTGGATTAGGCATTAGGGGAAAATGGGCATCACCATTGCATCATAAGTCAAAATAATAAATAGAAGACATCTTAACAATAGATATCTAAACAAGAACAGTAGGTTGAAATGTGTATCCTGTTTGTTACGTGTTTGCTACTAAAGGATAATTAATGATTAAAACTTTTCTTAGTTTGGCATGCAACTTGGGAGAGGTGGTCACTAAATTAAGATGGAATTTTATTTAGTACATTCCATTCACAATCTCCACATGGCCTCACTTATGAGTGAGTGCACTTCCATGGCTCTTCTATGGTAAATGTCTGTCAACAGAAAAAGTGGTGGAATGCCTCTCACATTCTATACTGCAGTATCGTTTTAGCTAATAAAATGACACTCAGACTGAGAGCAGCCAAGGTGAAGGATATTGAGATTGTTGATTACAAGTTGCTATAATTTAATTTTACTTTATAATTATAGGAAAAAAGTTTCAACCCGTATTAAAAGAAAGCATCCACTCGTATTGCTCGTGTCAGAGGGTTGTTCTTTTTCTGTTCAGATGTTCCATAATGGCAGTGATATTAGCAGTGAGCAGCGGAAACTCAGACTTGTACTCGATTACTGACCACTTAAGTTCGTTTTATAGAAGCAAATATTACTTGGATGATATCAGAAGTAGGAGCATCAATATACAAATAGATCAGTGGGTGAGCCCAGGAACTTTTAGAGTATTCCAAACTCTTCCCACAACTTAATTTCACTCTCTAGCATTGTTACTCTTATCTGCAAGAAAACACGGCAGTTATACAAAAATGAACACAACAAATTATGCAAGTTAAAACTAATGACTTTGAATATTTTTAGGGGCACACAGCAGGCACACAGCTTGGGGTTGTGTGTCACGTATTTTTTTTAGCATTCTTTGCTATTGATTATCAATGGCAAGATGACTTGAAAATACAAAATTTGAGAAGAATTAGGTCAGTTCTAGATTGACCAATGAGAAGAAAACACCAAACTAAAATATAATTGTGGCTTAATTTCTGAAGCAGATTACTGAAATCAAATATTAATTATTACATATTATATATATTAGATATCTTACATAATATTCAATACTGGCTTTTCCTAACTCATTATTATTACTGCCTTTTGCTAGTATTATACTATATTAGATCTCTGTTGAAAAGAGTTCCAGAAGCTAGTTGGGAGAAATGTGAGTAGAAGCCATATTTCTCACATTCTGTTGACAAATGATAAAGCTAGTAATTCCTGAACTACTCTTATTTTATTCCCCCATTTTGTCTTGTAATGCATCCTTACCTGAATATGTACACAACCGTTCCCACCAACACGGCGCCAGTTCTTTTGACTTGGAAGGTTCCCAATGGGAACAGCCTGTGGGTGCAATCTGTTTCCTATGTAGCGAAAGTTCATCAAGTAGCTTTGGTGAATGACACAGGCACTGAATTAGAATCCAGTAGAAATATGAGAAATGTCATAATTAGCCGTCTGACTAGCCTCCAGCCAAATGACGGTAGAGGATAAACATTCACTTTGACAAAAAAACTATGTTTGATCATGAACTGACATGGCTGATATAAAACTTCATGTCAAAGATAGTTTGAGAGTATTTCTTATTTATTCTGCATTCTTTCAGGTAAATGACATTTTTGTTGAGAACCAATACTTTATGACTGTTTTGTAAATATAATGTTAATTTCGATTATACCATTCACCAGTCCCAAAAATATATTTTAAAACTAAGGTACAAGATACATGTGTCCTCTTGTAGATAGTGAAACTAAATGACAATAACAATTAAACAAAGAATAGCCTAGCTTGAATTATATCTCATGCAATATTGTAATCGCCATGAAGATACTTTTCAATTTCATAATATATATCTTAGTCCACAAGTTGGAAGAATGATCACAGCGCAATCAGCATACTATTTAATTAATTAAGCCTAAAACATAAAAGAAGTGAGACAGGGTAATTAAACTAAATACACATTAATTGCTAGAAGATTGCCAACTTATTCTTGGCCTCACTCTACTGAGTTGCAACTTAATAAGAATAAGATATCCCATAACATCAATGACTAAAAAAAAAAAAAAAAAAAAAAAGAATATCACTGCGTCACTACATCTTGCTGCCATTTTTACAGACAGACAGTACAGTACCAACTAGTGCTGTGAATACTGCAGCACTGCACGGAGAGAGCATGAATCAGTTGATTTTTGGCCATAAGCCAAACTTCCTAGCTTGCAGTCTGTTCACTTAAACCACTCACTGACCCCCTTCAGACGCTGGATGGCTGGGAACAAGGATGCTAATAAAAATGTAGCAAGAACGATGCCAGTACATGCTATCCTCACAAGTGTACTACTTCAGTGAATGCAATTTGTGTTGAACTGCATGATGAAGGGCAGGCAACATAAGCAGAGTGAGCTCATTGATAGCCCGTGCATGAAGAGTAGCTATGCTCACAATTATGTACACTAGATGACACAAAATTACTCATCCATTTTTACTTTAGAAAGCAAGATAAAATGACAATAAATAAGAAAGTTAGTATGTTGCCATAGGGAAGATGTGCAATACAGACTTTACAGTGACACATGGTATCTCTGTGAGAAGGAAAAAAAATGATGACTACTCATAATTCTGTACCTTTGGTTATAAAAGTGTTCAATTAGGAACTAAAATAAATGGTTCTTAATTTTGAATAGAATCACTATATAGCAGTTTTTCTGCTTTAATAGCCAACTTAAGCTGCTATAATTAAATATAGTGTCTGTTAACACAGAAAAAACTGCTATTACTATAATTATTTCAACAAAAAATGACTGAATTAATGAAATGCTACAATAGCTTGCTTGCCATAGTGCTCCAGCACACAAATATTATTAAGTGAGTAAAGCATCACAAAAGTCAAGAAAATTGAATATTACTGTGAAAATATCTCATCTCCTTGGAAAATACATGGTGTTCTGGTGATGTATGCAAACATTAGGTTATTTAATTAATTGATGAATAAAACGTGTACATTTATTAAATTATGCAATAAACCAGTAAAGTAAAATATTAAAACTTCAAAAATATTAACAGACCATAAGCACCATGTTATACAAGATATTAATGAATAGGCTAAATAATGGTATAAACTACAAAAAAGGTTACAAAAATTATTTACTTCATACAAGTTGTAGTTATCAAGTCTAAGAACTGAATCAACTATAGTCTTCAGTTTATACTCTTGATAGCTTCATATAGCAGTGATCAGACGTTCGTATGTCATCAGTTAAGAACAAGTCAGAAATATTATCTGGTGCCTTTCTGAAAAATTTCACAAACAGATGGAAAAACTTGATCAACACATATATCAAAAGAACCAAAATGGGAACATTCACGAATATTATTTCTAAACCTTGAACCAGTTGTATTATCTTGGAATTATATTTTATCAGGCTTATCATGGCTAGCTTTAGCCCCGAAATAATGGCAAGATTAGCTAGTAGTAAGGCATCAATGACATTATGTATTCTTTGTTTGTACGGCCAACTCAAAGTGTGGATCAGCAAGATGACAATGAATTGTAAGGTACAGATCATGTATATAGCAGACACATCTAAAGCAAACAGAGAAGTCAAAATAGATATTCGATATACAAAATACAATCCTGAAAAGAATCGATATTTCTCTTTGAATATTCCCTGGAAACTGTCAAACAGAGGAAGCAGTTTGAACAGGGGAAATAATCTGGACACGATTTTAACTAGAAAGAAATTATCAATTTTTAGTCTCAAAATCCATTTGTTAGCCAGTGGATAGAATATGAGTAATACTGGCAGTGGTATAATGAAGAAAATCAGCACCGCAATAGCAGCAATGGCATATGGCACATGATGCTTATCAAATAAAGTCACTACTCCCTGAAGTGATACTACTTTGTGAACAGACATATGGCCTTGATACAAGTCTTGGTACCACAGTAAACTGATTGAAATTAGGGTACATTTTGAATACACTATTACAATGAATGTAGAAAATACTTGAACGATAGAGTATTTCCTACACTTGTTAGATGCAAACTTAAACCTTCCACAATACTTGGTTATAAATATAGTCACCAATATCAGCAACAGAGCATATGCTGACATTGCATATTTTACTGCCAAAATATCTAAAGTTTTTAGACCTTTCATCAAGCAAAATGACAGAGAGTCAATTTCAATAAATTCAAAATTGAAGAGTTGGTAGAAAATATGATGAAATACAGTGTATTTAAATGGCAAACCATATATATTATTTTCTAATTTAATGCTTACTGACTCGTACATTTGAGCGAAAAATATGAAACCACTAATTCCACCTGCTGTCAATTTTACGTTAAAGAAAATCAATGCCAAAAATATGGCAGTGACTGGAAAAATCTCAGATAAGAGTAAGAATAGAATTCCCCTGTGGCACTTGTCAGTTGGCCCACATATATAATTATGGCTGTGAAAATAGACCACCATTCCATTCGAACAACTCCCACACAATACTCCCTGACGATTATTACATAACACTTTGTCAAGATCTCCCTGCTCTATTCTGCCATCATTGTATGGTATTATGAGATAATCACTACTCAGGTCTCTTGCACGACAATATCCTGTTGGGCATATTCCTACTAAAATGCTTGCGTTGTTGTGTTGGTTTAGGGAATTGCCTAGTCCAATCCAATATCCTGGTAAAATACTGGAAAAAGATGAGTTTTGAGCTGTTGTTGTACATTTGTAAAAGTATTTGTAGCGTGTCACTTTGTCATCATAGCACTTACATTTGTTATCTTCAGTTAACAAATAAAATGGTGGACAGGCTACTAAAATGCCTGTAAAAATATAATGCAATCCTTGTATACTTTCGTCATGCAAATAAACTGTAACACTAGAGCCAGGTTTTCCATATAGCATTAACTCATTTGTAATGTATTCATATATCTTAGGAACTTCCACAGACACACTCCCACTTCTAAACAATGAAACTCGAAGCAACAATGAAGAGTTAAATTGAGCTATAGTTTTTTCAATACCAGGAATAAAATTGATATTGTCTAAGTGTTGTTTAGTATCACGACACACGTGTAAACTTGCAGGAGTCGGTTTGAAAGACATATTAGGGTCACATTTGTCAGAAACTGTAGCATTTAATTCACTTACTTCACTTAAAATCTTTGCTAATGAAGTATCATATTTCATTTTTCCGTCCAGGTATTGTCCATTCTGTGGTAAAGTATTGCCACAATAAAAAAAGGAGCTATTTGCACCGTCACTTACTACAAATCTAAATGCGTATCTGCTTGACTCAATGTTCTGATTTTCATCAAGGTCTAAATGATATATTGTTGATGATCCAAATTGGGCCCAGTTATTGTAAAAGTGTATAGCAGAATTGTTGTTTACAATGATAACTGATCGTCCTGTTAGAGCAATACAGGACCCATACTCAGCGACATTACTTTCAAAATGAACTATAGCCTCGTCAAATTTTATAGCAGTTTCAACTACGTACATTACTGGACCATCATTTCCTGAAAATTTAATAATTCCTGTATAAACTAGTGTCAGTCCTGTTACACTGATCATCCCAGCTCCTTGCTGTATAAGTTTCTCATCCCTCATTTGGTAACAATTTGAATTTTTAGTGAAGCTGCAATTCTCTATTTGCAAAATGTGATTGTTTAACTTCCCGGCTCTTTGTTTGTGTAATATATCCAGTGCAGAACCGTAGAGAGCTGTGTTGCTGGCCCAGTGGCAGTCTTTAAAGTTGATGTGGCCAGAGGCAACATCCGGTGAAGCAATTGCTATTGCTACTGCTCCTCCGTATTTACCGTAATTGTCAAAAAAATTCACTTTGTTAAAATTTATTCTTGTTTTTGAAGATATACTTTTGCTCCACAATATATCAATACCACCACCTCCTTCCTTTGAAGCAGTGTTTCCGCTGAATTCAACAGTCTTAAGATCCAAGTTGGTATCTGGTGAATTGCACAAAATTATCTCTACTCCTCCTCCCGCAAATGCCGAATTGTTAATGAAATGACAATTATTAATAATGATATTAGCAGAGTGACTATAATTTCTAAGAGCTATGGTCAGGCCTCCTCCATAACCAAAGGAACAGAATGAGTTACAAGCAGTAGGCTTACAGTGGGTTCTTGCTGCATTGTTAGTAAAATCAGTATTCTGAATGGTAATGGTAACATCAGTGAGTTCATCTGTCCCATTCTGTTGAATGTGTATACCTCCTCCTCCTCCTCCTACTGTGTAATTTCCAGTTATTTCTAACACTTCCCCTTGTTCAAAGCTACTGTTGTATATATTGATGTGTCCGCTGGAATTTAACAAGACTAGTCCGACTCCATTAGTGTTACAGAAGCACACACTTCTGATAGTAATATTTGTAGAGTTTAGAATTAAAACTGCATTACTGAAGTAAGTATCATAAAGATAATGGTGAAAACCACATTCATGAAACTGTACATTGTTCAGTTTCACATTTTTTATATGACTAATAAACATTCCAGCATTACCAATGCAATGTATGCTTGTAAAAAATGTATCCCCTATCATTATAAATACTTCTCGATGTTGTATTTTTATCAACTTTGTCAGATTAAAACTACGCACTCCTTTGAAAATTATGCTTGAGCAATTGCTAGAGAAAAAATCCTGCTCAGACTTAGGATTACATCCATAGTCTCCCAATACGAGCAATAAGAAACATGCTGCAAAGAAAAATAGAATCTTCATGGTGTCTTCCAGGGATGGACAAGAATGTATAGAAACATTTCTTTTATAATGGTACTCCCCTCATCTTGTTGACTGCCACCATATAGTTTGAAATTACTAAACCAATCATTGGGACTGGAAGAGTGAATACTAGCTTATAACATATTTTAATCTATTCAAATGTTGATGAATAGACTTTGTGTCTAAACGTATTGAAAATTAATATTCTAAATTATGCCTTTGTGAATTGAAACTTGTAAGTCAAAAGTACCAGTTTAAAGGTTTTCAAAATGTATCACTAGTGGTTTAGTAGACACAATTATAACTTTTAAGATATGCAAAGAGTGTAGATAACAAGGAAGACAAGCAGTGACTTGTTGACTCTCACATTTTCTATTCAAAAATACCAATATTTTGAAAAACAATTATGGAGTTTCTTGTGCAATAAAGCAAGTAAAACGTATCGCAAGCTGGTGATGTCCTGCAGGTCTCTCTCCTCTTTTTTCCTTATACATATAAGAGCAAACATTTCTTTCGGAAGACTTTATCTTCTTCTAAATTAAATGCATACATGACCAATACTCACTCAGCAATACTGTATTTTGAAATGAGGTAAATCATATATTCTTACCAGGAAGGATTATAGCAGCCTTAATGCCAAAAACATAAGATCTTAATAAGGCTATTTGTAAAGTAAGGACATCATCAAAAGCTACTACTCTTTCTGCACATTTAAAAATGCCAATTTAGCTACTATTATACACAGAATTGCAGGAAATATTGTCACCCATTACTGCTGCTATTATACAGGCTCCAACTGATGTATTTACTAATGCTACACAATGCTTTACAATATCTGAACTAACTTATTAACCCTCTGCAATGCATGAGTGGGTTATAGTGTCTTTGTTTTGTCTGCCTGTTTGTCTGTCACACTCTGATTTTAGAGATTACTAGCGGTTAGCTGTTAATTATGATATGACCTTACTCAGGGATTTAAGACCTCATAGTGTGCTACTTTTGAATATCTGGGTCAGCCTCCATTTAAGATACATTGTCAAAAGCTATGCGGCTAGTTTAGTACAGAAATAGTTGAAGTGTTTTCACCCACAAATTGTTTATGTCTAGAGAGTCCAGTCTTCATATTTATCAGTATTAGTTTTTGTCTCTTATATCCCTCACCAATCACAATCGTTGTAATTCAGAAGCTTAACCACCACAGTCTATTACCTCATTTCACATTAGACCAACCGAAGAAGCTAAACATTTAAAAAAATAAAGTAACCACAGACATACTAGTAGCTGTTCACAATGTAGCTCATGCTGGGATGGTACACCAGACTATTAATCAATGATTGCATCCGGTCATGCCAACTTGTGAAAGGAAGTTTGTGGATAATATTGTAGAGTGACTCTAAGTAATTAATTTGAAAGTGTTATTTCAGTGAAATTATTGATATTAGCTTGCCCAAGCAAAAGAGAAGATGCCATATTTAAGTGAAATTAATGAGGTTAGTTTGCTTGAGAGAAAGAGAAGATTTGGCTACATTCAAGGGTTGGCAACTATGAAAGTACTTTGAAATTAACTTAAATACCAACATAAGATGATAAGAATGTATGGCATGACTAAAAAACAATACATATATGCTATGAAGCCATTCTTGGGTCAGTTAAAATATGGTGGGGATTTAGACACTGAATGTCACTAATTTTGGTTAAAGTATGACATGTTTTGATCATTTTGTTGTTTATAGAACTTGTTATTGCAGTTGTTGATATGTTATGTCATATCCTTAAGTGAAGATATTGGGACAACAGTACCTTTTAATGTCTATTGATTTGTGAATGAACGTATGTTAAAAACATGTACTTCCTCGATCTATTCATCGCCATTCATTGCAACTCTAAACTCTTAGTGTTTGTGACATTATGTGAAGTATATAAGAAAAGGTGCTAACTGAAGAATTATTATCATATATAACATAGAAATCATGCGATTTCTTATTTTTTCCCTTCATTTTGTATGGCTTGTGCATAGTCAAAATAATTGCTATATTTTTTCTCAGTCAGTAAGTGACTATGGAAATTTCAATTTATGTTCCAGCATAACATTTTATAATGTAAGTCAGTTTAATGTAACTGACATCATTGAAATTGACAATCAGAATGGATTTAGCATGAGTGGCGATATATTTATAACAACTATTCAATGTTCCGGAAGTAGTGGATTTATATTCAATAATACACATAATATTTTACTTGAAAACATGCCTTGGTAGCTATCATTTTTTGTGCTAAAACTTATAGATATTTTTCCCATTACTCCTACTCCCAACAGATTTAAACTAAGCTTTGGCTTACAACACAAGAATTCCTGGAATTAATACTAATATTGGTACAATTGATCATGGAAACTGCGGTGAATAAGAAAGAATCATAATGGTGATGATTAAAGACGCACTCTAAAAGCTCTAATAATAAAATTGTACAAACGCAAAAATTCAAAATTTTATGAGCTAATAACTTAATTCATATAAATTATAAATAATCTTCAAAAATGTACTTTACTGTAGCAGTAACTACTAAATCAATAACTCAAACATTATAGTTCCACATGAGAGCCTTCATAAGTGATGAAGTGAACAAGAAAGTGAAAAAAAAACTTTAAAAATTTGATTAATACTTGAATTACATTCCAACAAAGTACAGCTAAGCTTTTAAGTGATGAGCTCTCACGTTGGTGGTGTTTTACTTATGAATGATGGCAAAATTACTGAGAAATGGGACAAATCAATAGTGGATTCGTGTTTAAATCAGTTTAGTACATAAAATACAACTTAGGCAGCTTTCAGTATTTTGGGTACTGCTCTATTATAATAACTTTTAAGACTGTCTTGCATTTAGAGCATGCCGGTAACATACATGACACCTTATATCAGGATTATCAATATACAGTTGAACCTCTGAAATTTAACTCCCTAACAAGCAAATTACCTCTAAGTAAACACTCCACTTGCATCCTCCAATAGAAATGTATTGCTTATCACCTTTTAAGAAAAAACCTCTAGTTTGTGACATGTAAGTCCCATATTGTTCTCAGTTCAAAGGTTCTATATACTGTATAGTTGAGTTGTGTAACCAACTATAGATGCTAAAAATTCCCAATTACACTTAAGTTTTGACTTTTATCAAAAACAAGAACACCCAAAAATGAACAATTGAATAACCACAAGGTCCTGATGACACTTGAATTGAACCTAACAGCAAGAGTGACAAAAATCCACAAATATGAAATAACTGATACTAAATAAATTATGCTACAGATACATTATGTATATAATTGTTCTTGCAAAAACTGGGAGCAAGAGAACTACAATAAAAAAAGCAATCAGAGTATTGTAGCTATAAAACAAGTTTTATGACAAAGAATTCATAGTATGGTAGTCCTCAGAAGATGTATTTCGGACATTGTCGAGCCAAAAAGAATCTGGTGGCTGATCTGATGACTTTTTAAAAAATTTAACGAGAACATTAAAACACTTTACTGATCCATAAGCAACCAAAACTATCATAGGGATGTACACAAATAGCATTTCTATTCCGTGAACTAGCCTAATTGCCATGATAGAGTAATGATTAATAGAAAGTGTAACCATCATCAGCTTTAATCCAGATATAATGGCAAGGTTTGCCAGCAAAAGGGCATCAATAATATTGTGAATTCTCTGTTTGTATGGCCAGGCTAGAGTGTGGATCAAAAGGAATACAATGAATTGTAGAGTTGCCATCAGGTAAATAATTGATAGTCGAGTTTCAATACGTGACCAAAGAATTAGCACACGATAAACAAAATATAATCCGGCAAAAAATCGATAATTCTCCTTGAAAACTCCTTGAAAAATGTCAAAAAATGGAAGCCACTTGTAAAGAGGGAACAATTTTGATGCAAACTTTATGACAAAAAAGTTGTCGAGGTTAAATTTTGAAATGAATTTGTTTGCCATAGGATAAAATAATAACACCAGTGGTAGAGGTACAATAAAGAAGATCACGAATAGGATTGCAACTATTGCATATGGCAAATGTTCCCCAACAAAATACTCCATGTCTCCCTGAAGTGATACTACTCTTCGTACGACAGTTTGGCCTCGATACAAGTCTTGGTACCACAACAAGCTGAATGAGACGTGAGTACATTTGGAATATACTATGATTATGAATGCTGAGATAGCCCGTACGACAAATAACTTCCTGGATTGACACCATGGAAGCTTAATTCTGCCACAAAACTTCGCTAAGAGGATGGTTATTAAAATTAATAAGAAAGCATACACTGCCATCACATACTTCACTGCTAATATATTCAAAGTATTTAGACCTTTTGCCAAACAAAATGACCACGCATCGACTTCAACAAAGTCAAAATTGAAAAATTGGTAGACAATGTGATGAAAGGTTGTATATTCGTACGGTATTCCCTCATACACAAAACCTCCCATTAAATTCAATGACTCATACATTTGTGCAAAAAATATGAAACCACTAATCCCACCGGCTGTTAAATTGATGTTGAAGAAAACTAGTGCCAGAAATATAGCAGTGACTGGAACAATCTCAGCAATAAAAAACAATAATATCCCCAAATTGCATTTATCAGTGTTGCCACATTTGAAACTATAACTGTGGAAATATACTACTGTATCGTTCAGACAGGTTCCACAAAGTACTCCTTGGCGATCCTCGCATAATAATGTATCTAAGTTTTCCAGTTTCATTTCATCTTTGTATGGAAGTTCTAGCCAATGCTGATCAGATTTGCAATATCCTATCGGACAGCGACCTACTAGAAGAGTTTCATTAGAGTTGTCGTAATAATTGTCGTAACCAATCCAATATCCTGTTAATATTTTGGAATATGAATGGTTACTTTCATCATGACATTCGAAAAAAGACTTATAGTACATAGTATCAGCCTGACTGCATAAACATTTGAATTCTGATTGGGTGAGTGTGTGAAATGGTGGACAAGCAGCTAGGGTAGCTTTGAATGCAAAATGCAATCCTTCAAAGTCTTGGTCATGCAAATAAACTGTCACATTTGAACCAGGTTTCCCATACAAAATTAACTCATCTGTAATGTATTCATAAATCTCCGGAACTTCAACAGACAAACTCCCACTTCTATATAATGTAACTCGAAACACAATAGAATTGTTGTTCATCATGTGTAAGTTTCTTTCCATTCCAGGTATAAATATTAAAGGGTCCGGTTCTTGATAATTTTCCTGTAAACATAACTGATTAGCACTAGGAGAATATGACTCATATTTCAAACGATCAGTAGAATTGCAGCTTTTCAAAGTCATAAAGTTTATCTCATTTGTTGATGCAAAATCATCAACTGGATCTACATAATATCTCCACTCATTGATATACTTGGTGATGCTTGGTACCATATTATCATATTGATAAAAGGTATTATTGGTTCCGTCTTGGATAACAACTTTTACTGGGTACCTCTTTGTCCTGGTATAGTGATGTTTGTCCACTGGATAGTAATATATCATTGGGAAGTTACTCTCTGCCCAATTACTACAAAAATACAAAGAACAATCTTTTTTCAGTCTGATAAATGAAAGACCTACCAGAGTAATGCAAGACCCATACTCAGCAAAATTATAATCGAAATGAACGGTAGCTCCTTCAAATTCTACTTCTGTTCCAACCGCAAAAATTGCTGGTCCATTATTAGAGGAAAATTTGATCATGCCCAAGAAAGATATCTTAAATCCCGTCACCATGATTACACCAAATCCAAGTTGCAGTAAATTATGGTGTCTTCTGGATAAGTGGCAGTTTGAATTACTAGTAAATGTGTTATTGATTACAGATATAAACTTCATATACTGTTTTTCAGCTGTTACTTCGGGAAATATATCCAAAGCAGAGCCATACAGTGCTTTGTTGTGATACCAGTGACAATTCTTAAAGTGAATGTAGCCTGAATTATCAGCAAGTGAGTTTATAGCTATTGCCACGCCTCCACCATATATTGCTTGATTACCATCAAATGTTACATTGTTGAGGATACAGCTACTTGTGGAGTTCATACGATCATTCCATATTATATCAATACCACCACCTCCTTCTTTAAGTGCCTTGTTACCACTGAATTCAATATTTTCAAAAAACAACTTAGCATCTGTTGTTTTGCACAAGATTATCTCTACTCCTCCTCCTGCAATTGCTGAATTATTTACGAAATGACAATTGTTAATAATGATATTAGCAGAGTGACTATAATTTCTAAGAGCTATGGTCAAGCCTCCTCCATAACCAAAGGAACAGAATGAGTTACAAGCAGTAGGCTTACAGTAGGTTCTTGCTGCATTGTTAGTAAAATTAGTATTCTGAATGGTAATGGTAACATCAGTGAGTTCATCTGTCCCATTCTGTTGAACGTGTATTCCTCCTCCTCCTGTGGCATTTTTAGTTTGGTTTAATACTTCTCCTGAGTGAAATGTACTGTCAAATATTTCAACTAAACCTCTGGAATTTAACGAAACTAACCCAACTCCATTGTGATGGTAGAAGTAAACATTTCTAAATGTGACATTTGTACAGTTCATCATCAAAACTGCGGCATTGAAGTATATATCATCAAGGTAATGATGAAAACCACAATTTTTAAACTTAACGTTTCTAATCACCACATTGTTGGAGTCATATAGGGCCACTCCAGCATCATTTAAGCATTCTATAGTGGTAATAGACTTATCTCCAATCATATTAAATTCATCCTGATTATAAATTTCAGTAAGCTCAGTCAAGTTAAAAATTTTTACTTCATGAAAGACTATATTGGAGCAGTTACTTAAACTTTCTGGTACCGACTGGGAAGAGACATTACATTCCAATTTACTATACACTAGTCCTGGGTAGCAAAATAACAAGACAATATAAATCTTCATAATGCTATAGATAATCCTGTAGCTGATTTGATTTAAAAAAATTTTTTTTTACTTTTATATTTTTCCTACACATATTTTTAAATTGAGGGTGTTTTGGGATTAAAGAATAAAGATAGCTTAAATGCTTATTATGATATACAATTTACTTCGTAGTTAGTGCATATCCCAACACTTTCAAATTCAAAATAAATCTCGAAGTCACACATGCGAAGGTGGAAGAGGGAAGGCACAAACAGTGATAGAATTTATCATACATGCAATGGATGGTGTAATAAAACAATCAACTAATAGTATCTGTCAACAGATGGGAAAGATAAAGTGATTACAAAAACTCCTTCAAATGAAACCGAAACCATAATGTTTCTTCACTTTAGATTCATTCATCCCCTAAAGACTTAGAAAATTATCAATGTCAAATGCTTTTTTACAGCTATCACAATGCTCTTCAGGCATATTCTGCAATAGGACCACAGAGCTTATAAGATACCTATTAACCTATGGACCATTTATATTGCAAAGGTAAGAATCGCCATTAACTAGGACTCTATGCAGGCAGGTAAGAATCGGCTAAGCAGTATGATTGGTGTGCACGCACAACCTTCGTGCATTTTCTGGATAGTTCTGTAGGTGTGGCTTCTTTATTAATAGTAGTCAACAGTCATTTCCATCTCAACTCAATAAGTAATCACAAGGATATATATATATATATAAATATATATATATATATATATATATAGCAGGATCTCTTTAAGTACTAATTAGGAAACTGATACTTGATACTGAAAGGAATGTGCACATGACTAGCATGAGGTAAAGCAAATACTGTAGTTATATTATTTGATACAAATATGAATTTGGTCAAAATTATGAATTGATTAAATATTTTTATTTGTGATATTGGAAGATTATGATATTGTAGCAGTTCGATTGAGAATACAAGCCAATATGTGATTGCAGGACTGGGTGCTATTTATAGTGATGGTGTGTCTGCAATCTACTAATGGATATTGAGGAATGTTGTGTTGTGTGTTAGCTAATGAAGATGATCTAAGTTGATAAGTGCTATATGTAATGAAAGTGTTCGTTGCTCATTCCCTGTTGTCACTAGGTCCACCACAGAGCTCCCTCCCCCAGAACTGCTGATTGACACTTTCGAGGCCGCCCTCGTCGTCTAGACGCTGCTACTGGGACGGGCTCCGTAAAATCCAGAAACGCTGGCTTCAAACGGTCAAGGGACACACTTTCGGTCTTACCGCCCATCTCCAGCTTGAAAAACTTGTCGTCTCTTTCCACCACATGGAAAGGTCCCTCATAAGGTTGAGTCGAGCGACTGCTGAGTCGAGCGAGACCGGCCGAGTCGAGTGAGACTGCCGAGTCGAGTGAGACTGGCCGAGTCGAGTGAGACTGGCCGAGTCGAGTGAGACTGCCAAGACGAGTGAGACTGGCCGAGTCGAGTGAGACCGGCCGAGTCGAGTGAGACCGGCCGAGTCGAGTGAGACTGGCCGAGTCGAGTGAGACTGGCTGAGTCGAGTGAGACTGCCAAGTCGAGTGAGACCGGCCGAGTCGAGTGAGACTGGCGAGTCGAGTGAGACCGGCCGAGTCGAGTGAGACCGGCCGAGTCGAGTGAGACCGGCCGAGTCGAGTGAGACCGGCCGAGTCGAGTGAGACTGGCCGAGTCGAGTGAGACTGCCGAGTCGAGTGAGACTGGCTGAGTCGAGTGAGACTGCCAAGTCGAGTGAGACCGGCCGAGTCGAGTGAGACTGGCTGAGTCGAGTGAGACTGCCAAGTCGAGTGAGACCGGCCGAGTCGAGTGAGACCGGCCGAGTCGAGTGAGACTGGCCGAGTCGAGTGAGACTGGCGAGTCGAGTGAGACCGGCCGAGTCGAGTGAGACTGGCTGAGTCGAGTGAGACTGGCCGAGTCGAGTGAGACTGGCCGAGTCGAGTGAGACTGGCCGAGTTGAGTGAGACTGGCGAGTCGAGTGAGACCGGCCGAGTTGAGTGAGACTGGCTGAGTCGAGTGAGACTGCCAAGTCGAGTGAGACCGGCCGAGTCGAGTGAGACCGGCCGAGTCGAGTGAGACTGGCGAGTCGAGTGAGACCGGCCGAGTCGAGTGAGACCGGCCGAGTCGAGTGAGACTGGCCGAGTCGAGTGAGACTGGCTGAGTCGAGTGAGACTGGCCGAGTCGAGTGAGACTGCTGAACCAGCTCAAACCATACTTCTGGTTGTGTGTTCCAGAAGGTGGGAAATTTTAGACAAACAACGCTGTCCCAGAAACCGTCCAGGACACGCGTCGAGGTCACCAATTGTAGCAGTTCGATTGAAAATACAAGCCAATATGTGATTGCAGGACTGGGTGCTATTTATAGTGATGGTGTGTCTGCAATCTACTAATGGATATTGAGAAATGTTGTGTTGTGTGTTAGCTAATGAAGATGATCTAAGTGGATAAGTGCTATATGTAATGAAAGTGTTCGTTGCTCATTCCCTGTTGTCACTAGGTCCGCCACAATATAATGAAAAATCTATATAATAATACACCAACAACGATGTGTGTACTCATGAATAATTCATTAGCTGACCCCAGTTGGATAAGCATCATCATTGATGGGCTGGTAAAGTATAATCATCGATGGGTTGGTAAAGAGTCGTCATCACAGAGTTGGTAAAGTGTCATCAGTACCGACGAAGACTACGGTGGTGTGTGGTGAGATACTAGCTATATCTGTATTAATTAATGCAAAATCTGAAATTGAGTTTTAATTGGTATTTCAATGTCATCACCATTATCATATTTTGATGGCTTCCTCTCTAGAGATTCCAGCTAATAAGCCTAATATTGTTAGCTATTTGTATACAGTGGGTGGTCACCAACATACTACGCTGGAACTCTACTGTGACATGACCCATCAGCGCACAGTAAATTGACTCCCACAAAAATTCATGTTAGGCACTGCCAGAATTAAGAACATATTAATATATCACTTCACAATTTGTTTCTCAGCCTCCTTTTACTCAATAGACGTATTCTCTCTTTGAAAGAGAGAGAATACATCTACATATGAATATAGTTGAAATTTTAACAGGAACAAAGTCTGAATCAGTGATCTTCTGCATAAAAGAGTATTGCACTATTTAAAGTGGTAACAATTTAAATTTACAGGTTATTTTTTATAATAAAAGTAATAAGAGATACACCATTACATAAAAGTGATATAAATAAAGTGGGGGGGGGGGGAGGAGGGGGGGGGGGGGGGGGGGGGGGGAGGAGGAGAAAAAATTAATCAAAAAAATAATTTGAGGATACTGATAGAATTAATAATAAAAGGAAAAGAAAGAAAGTTAAAGTTCATATGAATATTTGGGAAATATTCATTTTTTTAATCTTTCTAGTGGAAATGCGTATTTAAATCTGGTAAAAAAAAAAAATACAAAATACAATCTTAGCTACTACAGAGAATGACTGTATCATAATGCAAGAGCTGCTAATAATTCTGTTGTGCCTGATGTCATCATGAAACCAGACATGCCATACTATTCCCAAATGTTATGGACACTACTATACATCTGATGAAATAGGATTGGGTCATTCAAAAAGCCAATGTCAAATAACTATTGCTCATCTACACTAAATAAAAAAACGTTGAATTTTTTTTAAAAATAAGACTGAACTTTAAGTTGGGGGACATGTTTTTGTCTGAGCATTACAGCAGTATAAGTTAAAATTTGACAAAATGCGTATTTACCAATCAGGAAAATTTTGACTTATGGAAATGATGTCACACAAAAAAAAAACAGAAGTTATGAGTCAAATGAATGACCTAATGTTTTTGGTGTTCTTTTAAACTTATCCAAAGCAAGAAAAACATTTTTGGAACAAAAATATGTGGAATGGTTACACTAAACTCACAAACACATACCACACTTATGAATATGTAAGTTATATTTGTGTAATAAGTGTGATTATACATATATATTATACATACACATATAAAGCATATGTAGTTACAAACTTAATTGAAAACTGCATGCAGTTTAGAATCAGTCATAACTGCTAAACTTCTAAGTAGCTTAAAATGTACTGGTACTACCAACAGTATATTTAATAATATCTCAGCATATTTGATACCAATAAAATAAGTAATTGATTTCCAAGATGTCTGCTTTATTATTGCACCAATCCTGACAATGAAACCTCAGAAAGTAATGGTTGAGCCAGAAAAAAATAAGATCTTATTATTATGTCACCAAATTCATGTATAATGGCAAGCTAAAATCTGAGAGCTCTTTGACTAACAAGCCTGAAACCTTAGCAGTTAGAAGCAGATGAGACAAACACATGTAGTTTCTAGTGCAAATGATCGTTTTGGCTTGGCATGCTGACAGGCAATAGGTATGCAGACCACTTCAATGAGGCAGTCTCTATGGCTTCATCCTGATGGCCTGGAAATCATGTGAAACACTTCCTGTAGGACTCATGATAATAGTCACTAAATTGATTAGTCTTGGCTATTTAGCAAGGTATCTACTTCCTAGTTCATTTCTTATAGTGACTGACAATATTTGATTGTTGAACACAGCCACTATGGAGATCCACTGGGTTTATTACATGCTATTGACTCTCTTTTCTTCAAGAACAGTTTGGGCCAGAAATGATCTGAATGGAACAGTCACTGGATGTGATGGCCACCCTTGCAGCACAGGAGAGCCCAATATTCTGCCATTAACATCTGACCAAGAAGAGGCTATATTACTTGCTAGATGCCAAGCCAAGTGCTTAGAAACAGTGAGTGGATTGTCTCAGGAAAGAGTCAATATTATCTTACTGTTCAATGTGTTTTGCAGTATGGTCAAGAATATGAAAACTTAGTAAGTTGCATGGGATTAATTATTGCAGAAGTATTCTAGGACAAACAAATTGTTGATATGTTTTTCTGATACAAAGCAATCGTATATCAACTTTGCATGACAAATTACAGAGTAATTGCTGTGAAGTGCAAAATTAATTCTATTCTTTGTGATATCACTATAGTTACTTAGAAATTCCAATAGAGAATGGTTAATCTTACAATTTATTAGGAAGAGCTCCAATAGAGATTAACATATCACTAAACATGATATAACCTTCCTGTTGTAGTGTTGCATGCTAAGACACAATAGCTTCATATCAATTTTGTAAGGAAAGCTAAAACACTTTATAAAGAAAAGGGAATGCAAAAACACTTTCAATAGTCTATATTTCCAATACGACAGCAAATAAATTATCTCGTTCAACTTATTGATACGTTTTAGTTGCACAAGCATTTATTTATTTTATTTTTTTGGCAATAGAAAGATTCTAGGTTTTGGATTAATAATAACTTAAAATAACTAGCAAAAAGGTTTTAATTCATTATGAATCAAATAGCAGGATGTACAATAAACAGTAAAAGCTCTTTATTGATCCATGCTCAAGTGAAAGCTACCGAATGTGCATGACATGGGCTGATGCAAAATATTACAAGCTACATATCCTCTACAAAGTTACCATGCCCTCCTGCCCACTTCTTGCATACTTGCACATCAGCCAGTGACTTTGATGCTTACCTCTGTTCTTTACTCCTACATCTGAAGACAAATTAATGCGTACTTGTTAACTTGCATCAGAACTCTGTAAAATCTAATTTTTAAAAAGTGTAATTAATTACAACGGTAATGTATCGCAAAATTTCAAACAAGCAAGTTAAATTAAACACATCAAAGTGTGTAAACATTACTTTTATAAAACTACTCCAAGAAAAGTAAGTATGTTGATATAAAGCTAAGTATGCTGAACTACTATCACGTAAAAAAAATACTACGTAAAATCAAAGAGCAAAGATTGTTTATGAGATGTTAATTAATCTAAAGTTTGATGAATCTATGTCACTATTATAGCAAGACTGTGATTAGAACAGAATATAGCAAAATCATTGTTACTTCCTAAAAAAAGATACTTATCAATCCTAGGAATAGCTATAGGAATAGGCTTGACTTTAGGGCTTGTATCCATACATTTATAGAGCATCTTAGTATAACATATTATGCCTGTAATTTTACAATGGCTAGAAGGTTGAGAGTTCGTAGTCAAATGACAATAATCAGTAGCTAATTATTATCACTCAATTTCTGGTAAGGTAATACTATAACTTGAAGTAGCACCAAAACTTCGATCATGATAAAACAATGTATGAAGAGCAGCTATAAATTAGGGAATTTGAATACAAGCTTACTGATCCTGCTCCAAGTAATTCCAGCCTTCATGTTAAACAAAATGGACAGACCTACTACTCAGCTTAAGCTGTACATTATATTGTTGTTTAGTTTTTGGCATTACGGGAACACAAATAAACCACAATTATTTAATTATAATGCCCTTGTGTAAAACAAGCCACACCTAAGTGCTAAATCACATTTGGGTCTGTGAGTCTGATGAGGATAAGCGTGAGTCATTACTAAGTGATGTACAAGCAGTTAACAGCTCATGCATGAATTTGTGATGTAATGCACCTTATGTCATGGAGATGTACTTTGAACAGTTCACGGAACGGAACACGCAGACATACATTCATGTATTGAACACTTCATTACAACCATCAATGTATTGATTAATTGCTCTCATGAACATATGTATGTTACAGACCAATTACAAACTTAGACTGTTTTAAAATTGTCTAACCATTTTAAAACGGGCCAGATCATTTCCAAACCTCAGACTGTGTCAAACCCTTTTTAAAAGAATCAGATCATCAAAACGAGTCAGATAGTAAACCTGGCAAAAAACAAAAACAAAAACAAACTGTAAATAGGGCAGTTGCCAAAGCAGACCCAAGACACAGTGTGTTCGTTTTTTCTGAATAGAAATATTTAAAAAAAAATATTGAAATAAAACAGATATTCTTTTAAAAAGTTTGTTAATCTAAACTTCACTAATCCAAGCAATTTGGGCATATTAGAGCATTAACGAAAGCTGAGTAAGGTGGGTCGCAGTCATCTAGGGTGAAAACTTATAAGATAGGCAAGGTCATTCAGTAGACATGGCTATATTCTCATGGTCAGACAAAAAAAAAAGAAAAAAAAGACAGGTAAATACACAAATTACAATGTGAGAAATGCATAAATATGTAATGAGTTTTTTCCTCTTGGTCCCACTAAAGTATTCACCCACACAGATACAAAGATCAACAAACAACAAGTTAGATGTTAATGAATTATATTGCTCAGAGTAATCTCTTTTTCTAGCTAGCTCTGCGCACAACAGATTCATTACAGAAAGGTCACTAAAAATAAGGGGAAATATATTACGTCTATGGAATTTTGAAAGGAGGGTTTATTTCTCTTTACCAACAATGGAGTGATATGATCTAAATCAGGCTATTATGCCCATAACCACATTCTTTTAATTCAAACTATATTATAAATTACACAGGACACATTAAATTAAAGGAAAAATACAATTTCTCTTTTTACTCTATGTGTCATATTAGTATAATCATATGAAGTCCTGCTTTTCCGGCTCACTTCCATCAGAAAAAATAAATAAATAAACTAAGAACAGAAACCTGCCTCGGTGTCTATGTCCTTGGGCTATAAATTAATAGTTATAAACCAATAAGAATTGGTTTGTACTGCAATTCACAGACCCTCGCAACTTGGGCTTCACCCTCATGTCTTGGGATTTGTAATCACACACAAACTCAATATTGGTTATAACTATTACACATAGTCATGGTAGCACAGTAGGTATTCAATAAATTTAGATCACGTTGAACCACTGTATCTGTTAAGACATGAGTCAGTTAAAACAGTATGAGTGTGTCTAAACTTTTTTGACAGTCATTTAAAAACTTCACAAAAAAATTAGAAACTGCAATGTATTTTCTGTAATTTTTTTTTAATGTAAAGTACTTTACAGAGACAAAAAAATGTGTTTGTGTTGTGCAGCTTGGTAAAGATTGTACAATAAACTTGACCATAAATTAGTCATACCCCCCATGATAGCAGTAGTATAGTCTTAGTGTTTGCTGTTAGCTCTTGCAACATTTCATACTGCTATATGATGCTGCAAGATGTAAGGACGCAAATGCATGTAAATTAAAGCTCCATGTACTTGCATTGTGCACTTATTTCAGTTCAAATTCTAGGAACAGAGACATTATTTCTCAAAGGTGACAACACATTTGTCAGAGTGATTTAACGTCTGATTGGTGTGAACATTAACAACAATTAACCCTAACTAGCATCCAGGGTTTCCTAAAATGACTTATGTATTACGTCTAGTCTCTTTGCCTTTAGGTTGGCTACCCTCCTCCACACACAAATTTGACATTAGCTAGGCTTGCATCTGAAACTTTGGAACCACTAAAACATCATATCTTTGAAATTTTTATTTACTGTTTTTTAAGGTTGTTTATACTTCTATGACGTTTTCTCCCAGATATTTCCTAATTACCCCATATGTTCCCCTCTTACAATTTGTGGGGAACTGGATTCAACAAACAATAGACTAATAATTTGTGCTCTTGTGTGCTCTTTAATACCAGAGCAGACTTTGTATCTGGTTGCTAGTAGGAGCCTGCCTGACATTCAGATGAGACTGCTCTTGGACCAGCAACATTTGTGGCTAGTTTGGAGCCAGGCTGTTTTAAAATGGGCTGGCCTGTTTTAAAATGGTTCAGACCATTTTAAAATGGGCTTGTAGTTTGAAAATGGTCTGTAACATATATTTGTCGTTCCACCATTTTCCTCAGCTGGTAGTTTTATCTTGCTTTTCAAGCTCTTAGTCCATCGAGATATTGGATGCTTCAACCTGATTAGGTAGCTCATGAGTGGAGAATTCACAGCGCATAACTTTAGCAGGAAAGTTAACTGCTAGTAAGGTACCTGAATTTCAGTGGCAGTCTACCTGAACATCTCAGGCTCACAATAGTCATAGCAGCCTTCTTTTCTGCTAGTTTTGTGTAATTAAAAAACCAAACAGCATTGCAAAAATCTTCACAATGATATACATGGCTCATTTCAGGGACGAACAGCTGAAGCTCTGGGGATCAAGAACAAACTCAATAAATAGGGACTGCCTTCAAAGTTTGAGGACACTTTGAGCCTACTGAAAAGTGGAATAGCCAAGCAATTCTAGCGCACATGAGTCTGAAATAGTGCTTTTTATCATCACATTTGTATGTGCAGCCATGTTAAGCTATGGTATTGGCTGCCAGAGCTATGCCTAGCTTTGAAGAAACAAGAGAGTAAATTTTGTGTTCACTCTCCCCACTCAAACACACATTTGGATATATACATTTAACTACAATAATAGTATACATTAGGATGCTCATTTAAATTTCAGGCAATAAATGAGCCTTTTAATAAATCAAAAGGAAATTTTACCTTTCATCAAGTAACTAGTGATAGGTAAGGCCAATAACTACAAATAGAGCAATCTGTTCCATTACACTTTTAAACTATTATCCACAAAATATGACGGGATGGTATTGGTAGTATTTCCTCAAATATTCAAATCTTATTGTTTTGCTATTGTTGCCTGTCATATTATATGTAATGCTGCTCTACTTGAACTAATACAGGCTAGAAGAAATAACGTCCTTTGGCCTGCCATATCTTTGACCAATATTAGAGGAATGATCTGCTTAAATATTTCAGAAGTAAGTTCATATATGATAGCTAATCAAAATAACAACCATTTTATTTTTAAAAGCATTGTTTACATGACTATGTGCTACATGTCTATATAATACTATTACCAATAGTACCAGTCAATATTATTGCTGATATTAAATTTTGCAGCTGGAAGAATGCCGTAGAGGGTGTGTGATACGAAGCAGCACAAGCTTGAACCGTGCAGACTGCAGAAAGCAGTGTGTAAGTTTTAACTAGAAATTGCTCATAGTCAGTTAACAAGACATTAACCTCAAAGTGGTGTGCAGAGAGAGGAAGCATGTAGGATTCTAGTCAGAGCATAATGAGAGTTTCACTCAGACCGGCAGACATCTGGTCATGTAGCTGAGCTGTCCACTACATGATGCCGGGTAAATGAACACAACCACAACTAGAATAAATCAAATGCTAGGTTTGTAATTGTATACTTTAAGATCTGTGCTTGATAGAGAAGTTTGACCTGTGCCACAATATTCAGTGAGCAAGTGCAGCTGAAATGGAGACAAGTGGAGAATTGGGATATATATTTCAGTACCTAAATGGAACTGTAGGTGTGGCTACATCTACCAATTAGACATTAATGTTGGATAATTTTATTCTAGAAATAGTTAAACTGGACTCAGTTAGTGGAAAGTAATGAAGATTTGTCATGATCTTCAGTAAATCTTTATAAATATTTTATTCATATACTAGAGCTGGCCTGAAAGTATTACTTATTCTAATATTTTTATTAAATTTTAAATATAAAAAATAATTTAAATATATTTAAATATGTACATAGATGAGTGAGGTACTTCAGCACACAAAATAGCAAGTAATCAAAATGTTTACCATCTGTGCCACTAATGCTTACATATTGATTCTAATGATGAATTAAAATTTTTATTTATAGAAAAGTGAGTGTGTAGACTATATCCTAACCTGCAGAGAGAATAATCGACAATGCTACGCCCTTGGGTTGTCTGAATGCCGCATTGAATGTGTAAGACTTTATAACAAGGATAAAATGAATCTAAAAATTATATATTTTAAATATTATTTATATGCAGCTATTAAATTTTATGCAAATTATACACTAATTTTCATTAAACTATTAGCAGTACATACATATTCATTCCAAAATAATACATAGCTTCTTGTTTGTCAAAATAATGACAGGATAGACAATCAGCTCATTGCCCCTGCAATATAGCATGCATATCTTATTTGATCATAGGGTGACCAAAATGGTTGTAAGACTGGCTGCTTGAGAGCTTTACCACCCATCTCAGAAAATCTTCCAGTGTCACCTGAGTCTGCCATTAATATGTCAAGCACAACACATCCTCTGCCTCAAGATCCTGGAATGTTTGATATTCTTCCTTACAAAGTGCCACGAAATAATTCTGCCATTCAACCACTTCTGACTAATTTTTTGATTAGACTGGACACTTCCTCAGGATCTTACTTCTACTTGCAGGTAATAATAGCAAACAAACAACTTAGCAATAATGATTCCATAATGTCTATCACAACTTTATATTCTTTCTGGTCCAACATTGAATATATTCTAGGATACAATCACAGAAGGAACTGTAGATCTGGGTTACTGTGCTTGCCAGGCTGCAAATATTTCATTTGCAGCAGTTACATCAGCAGGACCATCACTGTTTTCACCAGTTTCTCCTATCTGCATCCATGGAGGTGAGCACAGAATATATCCATGTTTATAGTGTATGTACTGATAATGAGATGAAAATGTTACTACACAAAAATAATTATTAAAATTCTATTAGGTACTCGTTACCCGGAGCTAGACCCAAACAGTTTACGTTACACCGTATATCTGGATAAAAGACTGGGACATGAGGCAAATGTTCGCATAAATGTATCATGGGAAAGACCACAAGGTACGTTAGATGATAAGAAAGTAATAATTACATATTGTAATAATCCTATGTCCAGTCTTAATTTTGTTTACTGTTCCAGAAGTTGCCAGCACTGTGTATCAGTGGGTTGATGTTTTATAATACACCAGCAAAACTGGCATTTATAGAGCAGAGTAGTATTTGAGTCATCCCAGCTAGCAAGTTAATCAGATTTTTCATTCCATTAAAAAAAGTCAAATTTGTAATTGTGTAATAGAATTTAAACAAATAAGACTGAGTATGTAATTTTGCTTGTTTTTATCACATGCTTTGTGTGTTTCACTTTAGAATTTCATTTGGTTAAAAATTATTCCATCTTATTGGATCAAGTAGCAAATCCATCTTCAACATGTTCATCACCATATAGTTATCATCCCTTTGGTATTACACGCACAAGCTTCGAATTTACTGCCTACGACGAAGACGATATTCCAAAAGAAAACTGTAGATACAAATTTGTGGTATGATAGTTTACTGGTCCATCAGAAATTGTAAAACATGAGTGTGTTTTTTGTGTGAATGTGTGTGTGTTGTATAGATTAATGTAAATCCGCACAGACAACCAAATCCAATCACAATAATCATCAATACAGACCTTGAAACATGTAAGTGTAGCAATATATTATTGCAGTAATACATTATTGGTATTACATGAACTACTTAAAAATTGCTGGCAGTTGATGATGCAAAGCTAGTGCTATTCAGAGTCACCATTCCGTACCAGCCTTATCAAAACAGAGAGAAGTATCAAACGCAGAACAAAGCCTCATGAAAACCACTTACACAAAATATATTTCCAATAATTGTCTCTCACTTTGAATTTGAAATAATTTATGATGAGGCAGGGTTCTACCTAGAAAATTTTGTTTGGGAGGGAAGTTTGGCCAAAGTTCCAATCAGTGAGAGTAATTAACATGAATTTGGTAGAGCTAAATGCTGATAATTTGGGCTTAGCCTATTCAAATATTAGGGGGGAAGCTGAGAACTTTTAGGGAAGAGGGAACTGGGAAGTTTGAGGAAGATGCTTCCCCCCCCCTCTAGAAGTATAAAGCTTATGAGGTCAATTAAGCCAGCCACATTAGTGGCAGGTTAAATTTGCTCCTATTTAAGCAGTAAATTTTAAGTATATAACTGATAGCAAGCTTTTTCGAGATAAATGTTCGTGATTTACAAAATAATTTTAACTTGTTCCACTATAATAGCTACACTGGCATCAAAGCATGCTTGTTAGTATGTGACATCCAGTTACTGATGTTGGTTGTGGTAGCTAGAAGTTATCAGTAACAAAGAAACTTTTTGAGATAAATGTTCGTGATTTACAAATCAATTTTAACTTATTAGATGTATCCTCTCTCTTTCACAGGCTTTTTAAACAATATGTACAGAATTAAAAATATTTGGTTGCCACTGGGAATCAAACCCAGGACCGCTTGCATAACATGCTTGTATCACAGTTACTGATGTTGGTTATATTCTCTACAGCTTAGTTTTAGTTATTCTTACCAAAAGTAAAATACCCCAAAACTAAGGGGTTTTGGTTTTAGTTTTAGTTAACTAAAACAACACTACTCTTTTCATATAGGTGGTAGCTAGAAGTTATCAGTAACAAGGGAAAGATACGATATAGGTGACTGAATTAGTGGAAAAAATTAGTTCAGCCTGTTCTTGTATTTTAATTTTTTGAATGGGAGAGCTGATTGCTGCAAGGACGAAAACATATGTAGGTGTGACTGGTACAAAAGCTAAATACTGACAATATAAACTAACTACTACATCATTCAATGACTGCCATGCCAAGAGGAGCAATGTACCAGATCAGCCATGAATATATTTCCTCCCATCAAGCACTAAAGTACAAATTCAAAAGAACACCTGTAAATATACAATCTGTGAAAAAAGGGGAAAAAAGTCCTAAAAAATAAAACTGGTAGACTAAAATATGTCAACGAACATTAATATGTGGGGGCGTGGTTGTGACCATTATGATGGATATTGATCATAATTAAAATTGTGGCTCAGTCAGTCAATTTAGGCATTGTATATCATGTATCACGTGATTACATCCCTGCAGTAAGGCAACCAGTGAGAATCTGACTGCTTTTCAAATTTTCATTGTAATAATAGATTTTGACCAAGATTTTGTTACCGCTAATTTATTTTCCAGAGCCAGAGATGATTAAAAATAAAGCCTGAGAGTGAAATATCTTGCTATATCATTCCGACAGAGTGTAATTAATGGTTATGCCAGATATCTTCACTGCAGTAGTTTGTATTAGGGTTGGTAACTAGTGGTGTAAAGTTAGTTGGCTGTTAAACACTCTAGGGGCTCCCCACACTCCCAGCTGCTGATATTTTAGCAGCTGCTCAACCTGGTAAGGTAGACTTCACTAGAAGAAAGTAGCTGAAACCACCCCCCCCCCCCCCCCCCCAAGCTATAACTATTAGCCTATCAATGAGTTTGGAGCATTATAGCTTGAAGTCACCTACCTAAATATCATTGTGAGCTGGAATATATGTGTCATATATATTATATTTTTTTTTTCTTCAGTTCTTCCAAAGATCATACCAAACTGCAGTTATGATCTAAATGCTACAACTGGATTAGCAACAGCAAAAGCAGATTGGATAACAGAAAACACTGTTGACACTCCAATACTACTCAATTATACATCCTCCTTCAAAGTGACTCCTAATAAAGTGATGTGGAATGGTAAAGAAGACTCGACTGAAACTCTTGTGTTATCTTATCCACCATCAAATATTCCTATCTCTGAGGTAAATGGATTTATAATAAAGCTAAGCATTTCACTTCGTGTTTCCACATTCGCTACATTTCAGGCTTTACTTTTTTATAGTTTTTTTTTCTAGCTCTGTTTTGTCATGTTTGGGGGAGGGGGAGAGGAAAAGGAAAAAAAACTATTGGCAAGCGAGCGAAGCTAGCCAGTTAGACTCATGTACAGAATGTTGCTAAGTAATCTTTTGGCCTGCTTTTTACTAAAAGCTGGGGAAAAAACTGTAGCTAACTAATTCACTTAATTTTCTACATCCACGTACTCACACATTTCTTGCAGTCATCGTTTTCCAAAGAGGCCTACAGTAAGCCTATTTGACATCTTTCAATATGCCCACAACTGGCTTAGTTCATAGTGTCGCGAAGACACGCGGTAATAGTATAAGGAATACAAGACACATCCCCTGCCCTTTAGCAACTCCTTTTCGTGGCGTTTTTTTTTTCTCGAAATCTGCAATAATAAATTAAACGAAAATACTGAAATGTTGCAGTGTGTAGGGTGAAGACAGCTTGTGCTACAGCTTCCAAATTTGGAGGACGGCATCCCAAGGCCCCGTGCAACCTACTGATAGAAAAATAGAAAACCTTAGATGCCGCGTTTAGGCCGATTTCCCCAAAACCGGTCACATATATATGTTTGGATGTATGCATGTCATTTTATACTTTGACCCATGCATTTTTGTGTTAGCTTGGTGGTCGACTTAACTAAACTAAACAGAATCCTTTGGTTTATTGATACTTATCCGTAACATCTAAGGAAATTGACTTGTTCACTGTTATGAATTCTTTTGAGGGTACAGTTAAAACTTAACAGAGTTCATTTTCTACTCGAATTAGTGGCAGTGGTAGGTTGATGAGCTATTTATCATAGTTACACGCCCAAGAAACAATATTGTTCTTACTTGAAAATCCATTGTGCAATAGTTTAATCATGAAGGTAAGTCTTGTGTTGGTATGTCTAGTGAACAAGTGTATGTATGTGTGCGGTTACAGCTATGACTTAGCTAATGAATAGCACAAAGTAAACGTTTAACTAACAAATAAATATATTATCTTCCTTTACATAACTTTATGGGCTAATAATTATAGCAGCTAAGCAATAATTCCTTAGAAATGCCTGTTGTTGTTTTGTTGTTGTTGTTGTTTTTAAGTCAAACAGTTGCGGCAAGTGGTTACTATGGCATTGAAATTCCTTTACCTTATATACATAATTTAAAAACTCGACCAGTTTTTAGTAGCTGAAGTGTTAGAATCCAAAATTTATTAATATAACAATTTTATTTTCATGTGATCTAACTCGGGAAGCTCACTCGTCATTTGTGCTTATGCACAATGAAAATATATGATACTATACATGAAATTAAATGTGTACATTAGCGCTGCAAAAAAGGTCTGGTATTTAGCTGGAGTCTATGATCAAATTGATGAGACTAATACTGTTACTGTGAAAGTGCCGATGTTACTCAGCGAACAAAAAAATAGAGCAGAAGGTAATTGTAAGAGAAACTGTCCTACCAAAATAAAAACATCAAATTATGCATATCTGCTATTATTATTCTTAATGGGATAAGAGGAAAGTAATGTATTCTTTGATATTTTCTTTCTTTAAAATAGTTAGCTATTTTTATCCATGAATTTTATAAACAAGAAGAGAGTAGTTTTATTAATATTATACTGAGCTTAAAAGTTTATAATGTTACTTATTTTATGGACAGAACGTTTCTGCTATCTACTCATACAAGCTAAAAGATATTGAACCTTTCGCAAATGGTGATGAATGGATCAGAATTCATGTAAGTTACAAAATGATTATTATAGATCAGAGAAAGTAAAAAAATATATTATCAATATTCAATCATTCTCAGCTGAAATAATTATAATAATAGCAAATTTTTTCTCTTTCTAACAGCCAATATTGTTAATTATAACTTAACCCGAGTTTCAACTTCTTGCCGAAGTCCTTCAGGAGTCAACTGAGGTCGAACTCTCCGTGGTGATATAATAACACAATATAAACAGCAAGATGCTTACTGTTTAATATATCCTGGAGGGTGATTTGCACGCAGCATGGAAAGCCAGCATCCTGGAAGCTCTAAACCTATGTCTCCAGTATCACCACATTAAATGAGAAGAGGTAAGAATTGTAGACAGAGCCAGTAAGAATCGTGAGTTGAAGATCAAGGAAGCTCTACACATACAGATGACACCTGACAACAACAAGTTTAACAGAGACATAGGTTTAGAGCGTCCAGGATGCTGGCTGTCCATGCTGCGTGCAAAATACCCTCCATAAATCTTGCTGTTTATATTGTGTTATTATATCACCATGGAGAGTTTGACCTCAGTTGACCCCTGAAGAGGACTTTGTCAGGAAGTCGAAACGTCGGGTTAAGTTATAATTAACAATATTGGCTGTTAGAAAGAGAAAAAATTTGTTATCAATATTATAGGAGTTTGATCACATCATTGACAATCAAAACATGTAATAATAACTGGGCATTAAGTTAATCAAGTATTACATTACTTACAGCTATCATTGCTGGACTCTAATAAGCTTATTGGGTATGTTTTGTTGTTGTTGTTTCATTATTATGCAATGATCTTGCTGCCAAATATTGACCATTCTATTTACTCAATATAACACACAACAGGTATTACAATATAACTAAAAATTAATTGAAAAAAAGTAAAATGTCTTTAAGTTCAAAATAGGAATAGCATAAGAAGCTGCTCTGAGATGGTCTTATATAAGCATAATTCTTGATTGCTTGAAAAAAAGCACCATAATATGAGATACAGCATCAGCACAATACTTGTGTAAGATTTATAGCTAACACTCTAGTACTTAAAAATTCTAGAATGAACTAGCCAGCTAAACAATTGAAGTGCAGCAGCAAAATTCAGCATTGAAGAACTGATAGTACACACTTGTATTGCACTTTTATACTATAAATACCACCATATTATATGCGTGTGAGGGTTACAGTAGTCTGTATGTCTGCATAGCACTAAATGAATCAAGTGCTCTATTGAATTTATGGTGAGAGTGACATGGATATGCGAAGTGTTGTACTAGCAATTGTAAAGTTACAATGAAATTATAGAAGGAAGCTTTGGGTAGCATTCATCTCAGACGTCATTGGAAATAGTAAAAAAAATTTCTGCTTCCCACCCTAATTAGTGACAACCCTCCCACCTTCCTGTTCAATCCAGACTACCAATTAGTATAGTAGACTCCAAGGCAGTAAAATTGGGTGGATGCTAGCAGTAGGTGGATGCTAGCAGTAGGAGGAAGATGTTTCGATGTAACAAATGACTTGGCTGAGATTAGCTGCAAATATAGTAGAATGTCAGTTATTTGAAATATAATGTATATATGTGACCGTCTACAGGAAAACCGGGCAAATTTTTTTTGCACTTACAGAGTTGTCGGCGTCCAGATATTGAGCTCTCGTCGGCTTGAAACAATACATTTTAAAGAAATCGATCGATCTTTTCTCGATATTTACGCACGCCACGTTGTGCCCGGTTTTCCTGTAGACGATCACATATATAAAATAAACATGGAATAGCTAATTCTATATTGTAAGCTGCCTAGCACATAAAACCTCTACTTTTTTCCATAAATATGATTTATACATACATATATGTATATATTTAAAGCTTTTGGACCAAGGTTCCCAAAGGTATTAATTATGTCTCTCTAAGTTGAAAAAAACAACAACCAAAAAACAGAAGAAATGAAGAAAAGGCCAGCAAATTATATCTCATGAATTAATAAGCTTATGGACAAATACTACCTAAAAATCATTTCTATTGGTTAGATTTTGGTAGAGTTTTAGTATGTTGAACATGATGTAGAACAAAACCATAACTGATCAAAAAACCTTTTGTAAGGGTCAAACGTTAAAATGACTGGATTGTCATTATACTTGTTTACAATTGTCATTATATTTGTTCCTTTAGATAATACCAGAACTTGTACCCAAAACAAATTTTCGAAATCTGTTTAAGAATGTTCGCTGTCTTGTTCAACCTCTACCGCGGGAGCCTTCGGTTGTCAATTCAGCAACTATTTCTGTAGAAGAGTTTATATTAGCACCTACTTCACCAGGAAATTTAACTCTCACACTCACTTGGGAAATGCCTGACAGGCCATATGGGCAGATTGAAAACTATCAGATTCGTGTTTTGAGAGAGAATGTCTCAGATGGTGAAGTTCCTCATACTATTCAAGTGATTCTGACATCAGAAATGCATGTATGTGTTGCGGACTATAATTTAACATACAAAATATCAAGCAAATAGTCTGAAAACTGTGTATATAGCTCAACTTATAACAGAAACTTAATATATATATATATATATTATACATACAGAAATGGATACGATACTATTCACCTAGTATTTCTGAGTTTCATGCTTTAATATAATATATATTATATTATATCTTTATATTACAGACAGTTTTATCAGGATATACAGTTTTTGAAAAAAGTATAGTTTTCCCAGAAGATACTGTTTGCCTGTTTGCTCAAGTAAGTTATAAGCATAAGCTAGTATACATGTATGGATTAAAAGGTTTGTAATTGTAAATACTACCAACATTATTATTGTTGCTTTGCAGATTAGAGCAAAAAATATGTACATGTGGGGTCCATGGAGTAGTAATGTGGTGTTACTTCGATTTCCTGATGCCAGTCCAAATTGTCTACCTATTCCTAGTAAAAGTAAGTGATTAGTAGCCATTACTATCTTCTCTATATTCAATCACTCTTGAGATATCATAATTTAGACTCTTTAAATAAAATAAAACTTTTAAATTTTCGTGGTAACTATTAATAATCCAAAATATTTCCATCTTGAAAGATCCCAGTCAGTTGGAATAATGGAAAAACAATTAGTTTTCTTTATTTTCAATTGGGTCAAAACAAACTCAATAACTTAGATAGGGGCAGGAGAACTTTACAATATTAGTAATCAAGCTATGCCTACTGGCTACTTTATATAATTCAGTTATGTAGAAAAACACCATTTTTTGTTACAGAAACTACAACAATATATTAGATTAAGTGAATCTTACAGTCTAGTAGTCCAGAGTAATTGCTAGAATCAACAACCACTAATTTGTCAAATACCAGTCACAACTACTCCCTTGTAGATTCTATAGTCTTTCCTGCTGGCACATACGCCAATAACCCCGCAACAGGTAACCAACCTGTGTTACTATTTTTCCGTGTCATCATTTGTAAGTATACTTAGATTAAGTCTAAATGAATACCAGTGAACATATTGTTGCGCTTATATCTTGCATTGTTGCATAGTGCCAGCACTCTCAGTTTGGTTGTTGTGTCTTGCCTATCCCTAGATCCTACTCAGTTTAATCTTTTACCATAGCAGTCGCTCATCATGCCCAAGTTTATTGTACTACAATTCCACTATTTAGCTAAAATACTAATTGTAGTAGACCCTCAGTTATCCGAATCCCGTTTATCCGAACTCTCGCTAATCTAAACACCATTTTTTGGGATATTCATTGGAATTTTGCTGTGCATTAAATAGATAAGAGATTAAGACTCCATTCAAAATGAATTATTTTGAATATCCGAACATTTCAAATATCCCAACAACCCTCGGTCCTGAGGTGTTCGGATAATTGAGGGTCTACTGTAATAATTTCTCATAGTAGTTGATCTCATAGCGTTGTCTAAGAACCCTTATCTCTTCTAAACATTGCAGTTAAACAAAGTGTCACTCTGTTCTTATAGGTCCGATTGTACCAACCCAAGCAATTCGAAATAGCCCTGACATTGGAACTGGCGTGGGAGTAGGTGTGGCTATTATTGCAGCTCTGGGTACCTGCATTATCATCGTGTTCACATTTATATGCGTGTGTAAGAGATACAGAATGAAAGTACAAATGAAGAAAGCATTTGAAGTAAGTGTTGTGTTGATAATATTCATATATAAATGACTGAAACTGAAAGTATGATGAGTATGATATTTGTTGGATGGGGGGAGGGGTTGGGGGTAGAAGGAAGAAAGCAAGAATGGATCTAACTTGTTCTTCTAAAGTTTTGAAAAAGTTTATAAGTTTTTTTGGTTGTTTTTATTTAAGTTTCAATCAAATGTGACAAAAAAATTTATTTTTAAGTAATAAAAATCTCTTGTCACTTAACCAATGATGCAATGGATAAAATTAATATATATATTTAAAATTAGTATTCTTTTATTTTATAATCGTAATAATTATGTGAGTGGGTCTAGGAAAAGGGACCTTATGGAGCAAATCAAAAAAATTGAGTTTTTTATGCTAATAAAAAGCTACAATTTATCTCAACTTAGTGCTAAAATACTGGAGGGTAAAGCCTTCGACGTGCAGAGAAACTGGCAGACATAAATTGAATTTCCACTTCCGGTATAATTAACGTTTCTGTATACTTAATGGCGTACTCCGCGTACGCAATTAAATCGTACAGCCGCTTTTTAACGGCGACTAACGAAGTTTGCGTAGAGTTCTTTTAAGCTTTCAAAGCGTCTCACGGCCTGTCTTGTCGGAATCCGCTGTAGCGGTAAATTTTCAGCCAGAGGTAAGCTGTAGAGTGCATGCAAGCTATGCCGTTTTTTAGCTGCTTCTTTGAAACTCCGCCCATTCCCCGTTTATTGTAAATCGAGAACGAGAGAGAATAAAAAATAGCTTGTCTTTCCACGGCACGCTTGGGGTCTTTTAAGTTGTTTTGACATTTGAAATTTGGCATAGACGTAGAGTAAGGGTCACTAAGACTAATTCTGCAAAAAACAAAAATAGGAGAAAGAAAGAATTTTTCCGATGACTTACTTCCGGAGCCTATATCTCAATTTTAATTTTTGCGCCATAAGGTCCCTTTTCCCAGACCCGCTCACATATTGTAAGAAAATAATTTATATATTTATTTGGGGTTTTTAAGCCTAAAATTGTCACAACTTAAATAAAGTGGATTAAATGTAATAATATTTCATAATACTCTAAGCTAATTTGATGCACTATTCCACACTGACTCATGCTAGCCTCTAATTATTTAAGTGTTAAATGTACACATAGTTTACAATAAAACAGCATACAACCGCTGTCAGGGACCAGCCCCTACAATAACTGGAGATGACAGTCCTGACAAGAAATCCTGAAAATAAGTAATCCTGGACTTAGGACAGAGGACAGCTTATGACATAAGCTGAAACAGTTATAGAATTATCTCACACTCAGCACGTCATATCTGTACTATACCTTCCATAGATTTTTTGTAAGTAGCTCAGCTTCCTACTTCCAATGAACATTTAAATCTACTGTCTTTGACCTGGGCTAGCTCAGTTCTCCAGTGTGACAGTGTCTGTATTTGCCAGAGCTAGACCACACCTCATCATAATTCCCAAAGTCTTTTTTTTTTTACACAAGAGCCATACCTGAACTGAACACTAATTTGTACTTTATGCTATTAGAGGGCATGCCTAATACTTAAAAAATGACATTATGAATTATACTCTTTGTTATTGTATATAGAATGGGTACAGTGCCCCAATTTACATGGCTGGAGTAAGGGGCTCTCAAGATACTAACTCTCTTCGCATGCCTCTTTCACTTACCTACCCTACGCCAGACCAGGACGAGTGGGAGATACCCGTAGGAGCTGTCATTGTGGAATCAAAGTTTGGAGAAGGATGCTTTGGTGAAGTCCACAGAGGCATAGTGAGGGGTCCTCTACCATCTACCCGCACTATGAAGTCTAACATTTGTGTAGCGGTGGCCATTAAAATGCTTAAAAGTAAGTCAGCTTGTTAAGTCGGGATAATATCACATTCATGTACGTCAGCACATGGACCAATGCAAATGAATAAAATATAAACTTCAAAAATGATAATGACACTGAAAAAAAGTTGAAATACCGAAAATATAGCCAAAAAAACAAAACAAAACAAGTCAAAGTGGCAAGTCCCATAAACTATCTTTTAACTTTTAAACACACTCATATGTATCTGCAATTGTTACTTCTCATTTCAAAGAATAAAAATCTGTGCCCGAAGCATCAGAAAAGCCATTGGGTGTGGTCTGTACAACATGTCTATGGCAGTAATTAATGTCCTAAATATTGTTTAAAATAATTTGTGATCATCAACTGTAGACTCTGCCACTGGGAGTGAGAGATCTGATTTCATACACGAGATCGAGACCATGAAGAAAGTGGCTCAAGGGAACAACCCTCATGTGATAACTTTCATCGGCTGTGCTACACTCCAAGAACCACTCTGCCTCATCACGGAGTTTGTAAAATATGGAGATCTACTGTCTTATCTAGAAACAATTCGGAAACTGGTAAATATTACTAATTGATGGCTTTTGGTCTTTAATGTAAAATATAAAATGTTAAGGTCCATTTACAATTAGCAATAATATATAGTAGACCCTCTCATATCCTGACCTATATGGGACCAGCCCTAGTTAGGATAAGTGAATTTTCCGGATATGTGAAGCCACTTAAAAAATTGGTTTAAATGATTTTTTAATGATTAAAGTAAATGACAGAGTTAATTAACTACATGCTTCCTTTTTGAAGGTGTAGGGGTAGACATTATTAGCCTACAGCAACACACACATTACATTCAAGCTCAGGAATTTACCATAGCTAGCTGCTTAACTGCTTACCACAGAGCAACCTAAGGTAGAGTTAGATCTGGAGATAACAGCTGGCAGCTACAATGCTAAAGTAAACTTGCCAGGTGTGCTTCAATTGAATTTTAATTGAATTTTAATTTTGGGCCAGATGAGGCCCAGATATGATATGCAGGGTCTACTGTATAAACATTTTGTGTTCAGTTACTTTGTTTTAAATAAAATGATTCATATATATATACAATTTTTGTAATTCTCTGCTTCAATTTTGTATGGCTTTGACACATATAACTTTTCATGCAACCAAAACCTTCCTTAATCAGAATTTATACTGTAGTTTCAGTTTCTAATGAAACCTCTAAAAATTAGCTCTACATTCTACATTCAGTTATAGTAGAATGGAGTCTACAATGGCCTTCACACTGAAAAAAAAAAATTTTTTTGGCCATATAAATTCAGACTTATTGTTTGTTCCGTTACCCATACAGGTCACTCACAAGAACCGTCAAAAGAGAATGGCTAAGCTAATGGCAGACCTAGCCAAGGAACCAGAACCTTACATTGAACCTCAATCCCAAGATCAGTACGAGGAATTCCCCATTTCTGGAGCTGCTGCTGTCCAAGTGAAACCAGAATTCGGAAAAGACATATCAGGAGACAAAGTCATTCCCACACCTGGAACACTGTATGCTGAGCTAGGCGGCGTTGAACCAGTAAACTTGCTTTCATTTGCCTATCAAATTGCTTCTGGAATGGTGAAAATAAAATAAAATATAACAAAGTCACTGTTTGAAATTATTAATTTTTTTTTCCAGGAATATCTTTCAAGCATTGATATCGTTCATCGTGATTTGGCTTGCCGAAATATTCTGATTGGAGAGCACAAAACTTTGAAGATTTCTGACTTTGGCATGTCTCGTGTTGTGACTGGAGAGGACATTTACGTGAAGACCAGCAAGGGAAGACTGCCATGGAAGTGGATGGCCATTGAGTCCATAATCAACAGAGAATTCACACATGCCTCAGATGTGTGGGCTTATGGAGTAACTATATGGGAAATTGCAACCCTAGGTAAGGTAACAGCTATGTATATGATGTTTACAAGAAAGCTGAGCATACTACACCAACCTACAGCTGTTGTTTTTTTATTATCATACTATAGAAAGCAAAGAATTTTGATAAAATAAATTTATACTTTTAACAATGTAAATATACTTAATACTATGAGTGACCTCATATAAAGCAACCACATTTAGAAAGTTTTATCACTCAGATATCACACACACACACACACACACACACACAAATGAATTTTTTTCGTCAATATGATTGCAGGTGGATTCCCTTACCCAACCATAAGCAATGCTGATCTGCTGGATTTTTTAAGACAGGGTCATAGACTGGAATGCCCAGACAACTGCAGCCCAGAAATGTAAGTGCAACAAATTGCGAGTACTGTCAACTACATGATACTACTTTTAAACTATGTTATGTTGTTCTAACTTCCTTTTAGCTACAAGGTAATGTCAGAATGCTGGAATGAATACCCAGAAGAACGAAAGACATTTTCAGAGTTGCGTTCTCTATTCGATGCCATGCTGGCAGAAGACAGTCCCTACATACAGTTTGAGAACATCAATGCACACCAACTATACTACAATGTGGGCTCAAGAAGAAACACCAAGTGTGAAGACCCTGTAGCCAACTTGAGCAGCTCTGAAGCTGAATTTGAGTCCAGTACATCTACTATTACGCTCAATGGAGCATCTGTCAATGGGGGAGGAGCTTATGATAATCTTATTCCTTTACTATCTCGCGACACCCCACCAAGCGACTTGGATGACCAGGGTTATCCCCTTCACATTGCCAATCAATATGTTGACACGCCCACAACATTTAAGACTCTCGAGCATGACAAAGAAAATGATCAGAGCAATGAAGACGAGCTCTGTACACCTAAAACTGTTCATTGAACAAATCTTCCCAAAATTAACACTAACTCAGTTCAATGTTGTTAACAATTTTAATCCCACTTAATGTCATATTGTTTTCTTGCTAATTTTTTTGTTGTAACTTTTAGCTAGTAAACGTATGTTTAGTTGTGGCTAATTACCATGTCATTCATCAATCATTATAAATATTTCTGTACCAGTCATTATTATCCTTATTCAACCACAGTTCAGAATGTAGCATATCCATAGTTATACAGAGTACAATTGCCAACAGTCCCAGAATGTCTGGAACAGTCCTGGATTTTTAAAAATTTGTCCCGAGTCCTAGAAAATCTCCCTATTAGTCCCGGAAAATTCACTTCAATTGCTCATCAGTAAAAGAGTCTCACTACGGGGGCGTCGAAATGAGGTTTGAGGATCAACCATCCTTTAACCTGGTTAAAGGACAGTTCTAGGATAATAATGAAGAGAGGACTAGGCTCTAAATCAATTCTTTATCAATAGTATCCCTTTACCGTATACTTCTTATGTTCAAACGCCTTTTCCCAATCCTTTACTTTTCTCACATATAAAATTATCCTATCCACTATATTATATACTACAGCAAAAACTAGCTTCTCTGTGTTTGTAAACCTCTAAAAAAAAATAACTAAAAACAACATAAACCTAACTTATGCCTCTATCATAACTACGCATTGATGTGGATTTGCCCAACTCTAAACTTGTTGTGCTTTATTTTGCGACTATGTGCTCATGTAGGTGGGAAGGGGGATGTCACCAGCTTTTAACTACAGTTAGTCGTTTTAGTGCCCATATTCATTTTGAATGTGATGACACTTTGCCCATTCAGTTTGAGGCAACACTTTGCCCATTCAGTTTGAGGCGACGCTTTATCCTCCAGTTTGAGGCGACGTTTTACCCATTCAGTTTGAGGCGACGCTTTACCCATTCAGTTTGAGGCGACGCTTTACCCTTCAGTTTGAGGCGACGCTTTACCCATTCAGTTTGAGGCGACACCTTTACCCACGGGTAAAGATCAATAAACCAAAATATTCTGTTCAGTGGCGTATGGGATGAGGTCGACCTCCTAGCAAACACGAAAACGTGAGGGTCAAAGTCCAAAATAACATATATACATCCGAACATAATTATATATAAAAAAAACGACAACACAATTTTCAATTGTGTTACCCCTGATAGAGTCACGTTCGCTTCACTCGCTCACCAGTAATAATCAATAACAACAACCAACAACGGGTGTGTATTCACATGAGCTGAGCCTGGTTGGTAAAACATCATCTCAAACAGAATGGGTACAGGTGTCGCCTCAAACTGAATGGGTAAAGCGTTGCCTCAAACTGAATGGGTAAAGCGTCGCCTCAAACTGAATGGGTAAAGCGGCGCCTCAAACTGAGTATGATCAAAAGAAATTGAATTCTTTGAATAATTTTGCGGGTGCAGTTAAAACTTATAACCTTACCAGAGTTTATTTTCCATTTGAATTAGTGGCGGCGGTAATTTAATGCGCTCTTTGCCATAGCTAGTTATATACGCCTAACATAACACTGTTGTTCTTACTCAAAAATTCATTGTTCAATAGTTTAACTACAAAGGTAGGTCTTATGTTGATATGTATGAAAGTGTTGTGTGTTACAGCTACTGCTTAACTAAAGAATAGCACAAAGTAAATGTTTAACTAACAAATGAATATTTTAGCTGCATTTACACAGCTTTTTATCTACTACAGTCGAACCTCCGAACAACAGCCATGCATGGGGACGAATCCTTTGGCCTTTGTAGAGAGTTTGACCTTATTTCGGAGTTTTTTGGATTAGATGAAGATCTTGTGGACCCAGAATGAAAAGTGATGTGATTAAATACATTAAATGAATCAGACGGATTCTTAAGACATTTAACAAAAAATAATAGGTCTAGTAATTGTAGGTAGTACATTAGTGGTAAAATATTGAGATGAATTTGTAAGAAATATTATAATTATTTAAAATGTATTTAGTTGCACGCCGTTGAACTCTTTCCAATAAGATAATGTCTTGTATTTTGTTGGGAAACCATAGCTGGGAACAGTAGGTCAGCTGAGATCTTTACAAGTGATAGATAGAGGGACTTCTTAATGTTAATGGGTGATGTGCAAGGAATTGTTCGCCTAATTAAATACAGAGACCGATAAGCTTTGCTGCATATTTCTTTGATGTGGACAGACCAAGATAAACTATATATCAGAGATTAAAATACCTAACTCTTTCTGTTGAGTCACTGTTTTAATTGTATCCTTACCGATGGTGTAATTTTGTTAGTAGATGATGATTTGGAGACGTTCATGTATGCACATTTAGAAGTATTTAAAGAAAGTTTTCAAGATTGACACCATGACAATAAATTGTCAAGATCCTTTTGAAGAGCTAAATTCTCACTTGCAGAGTTTAGAGAGGCAATAAGTTTGGCATCATCAGCAAATAAAAACACAGACGAAAAAGAGCAGAGAGACGGTATGTCTTTAACATAAATAAGAAAAAGCAGAGGTCCAAGTACACTACCTTGAGGTAAACCTGATTTGACAGGAAGTAAGTCAGATTTACACCCTTCAACCTCAACAAAATGCTTTCTATTTTGTTAGTAATCTTTAAAAAGTAACCAAAGAGGACCAGTAATGCCAGTTAGCCAAAGTTTATACAGAAGTTCATTGTGGGGGACTGAATCAAAGGCTTTGGCAAAATCAAGAAACACAATTTCTGTGTGTCGCTTTGACTCCACAGAATTGAAAACTGAAGTATAGCTATGATAGAAGAAGTTGTTGAAGAGTGGATCTATTTATGATAAAACCAAATTGTGTCTTTGAAATTTTTGGATATATAAAATCTATTATCTTAGAGTAGACTATTAATTCTAGTACTTTATGAAGAATGCTTAGGAGAGAAATAGGCCTGTAGTTGCTAACTTCAGATACACTTCCTTTCTTGTGGAGAGGAAATAATTTGTGTACCTTCCAGTCAGCTGGAATGGAATGAGATTCCATAATGACAGTAAAGAGAAGAGAAACTGTATGTGCAAGTGAAGATGCACAGAATTTGTAAATATATGGGAACATAAGTTTAGCTTAGTGATATACGATATTGATGAATGTCTTCAAGGCACTTCACATCAGGTTAGGTTAGACAGTGATCAAAAGCAAGTGATATCAGTATTATCTTCACTCATGCCTGATATCTCTAAGCTTTCTGTTAGAGATTGCACGAGAATGGGTAAATATAGCCCCTCTCATGTAAGGCCTCGATCTCTACTTGTGAAGTTGTTGAGAACAACTGAAGTGTCTGTAATCCTATCCAACCGAAGTAAATTGAGCAAATCAAAGGTGTATATAAAACCTTGTATGACCCCTTCAAAGAGAAACTCTGAGAGTATTTTCTTAAAGGAGAGAAAGTCTTTGATTTCCTCTGGGGCAAACCCAAAGGACATTAAAGGTAAAAGCAACAAGCTTCTTTTAAATGGATCTGTCTATGGATCAGTCCAGGGCTCCTCTTTTTCACTCAATGTCCAGAATTCAATTCAAGTTTCCTCTGATTCGCATGTTGACGTGGATCCAGTAGATAGCACACGCTGTGGTCCAGAGAGAGTGAACAAAGGCGCCGATTATGGCGGCTGGAAGTGCCCTGTATCTACCGCGTGTTCGGCCCACCTGTTTATGTCTGCCGAATGAGAGAACTAGTTAATAATAGTAATGAATGTACAATTAGTATTAGCATTCATTTAGTTTTATGTCTTTTATTAAATTGAAAGGCACACGAGTCATAAATTAGTTAGGCGTGACAAGCTAAAATTAAAAGGCTAGGCAAAATGGAGGCATCAATAAGTTGGGTGTGGCTAACTGGCCGTCCCAAGAAGTAAATTTTGTATAAGACATTACATTTTGGGGCACACAACTTGACCGTTGTCCGGAGTAGAGAGTCAACCGTTACTTGGAGTCAAAAAATCCATTACATACATGCAGAAAATACTCCGTTCCCAACGGTCTGACCGTTGTTGAGAGTCTGACCGCTTCTCGGAGTCCCGTTATAGGGAGGTTCGACTGTACAGTGTTAAGCATGTCCTAATATAGGATTAGGTTCAAACCTGTCTGTAATTCCTTAGAAATGCCCATTATTGCTTTTTCTTTTAGTCAAATAGTTGCGGCGAGTGGTTACTATGGCACTAATATCCCTTTACCGTATATACGTTATTTAAAAAAATCGACCGTTTTTTAGTAGCCAGAGTGTTAGAAGTCATACACAACAGTAATTATTTTTATGTAGCCTAACTCAGGAGGCTCACTTGCCATTTATGCTCCAGCACACCACTAGTATTAATATTTAAAGTTAATTTAGGTAGCTACTCTAATGAAATGAATGAAGCACCAGGAAGTGCGAACCCTCAGCGTATGTCCACCAGAGATGAGCAGTAGAAGTGAACGTCTATTAAAAATCATTTCAAACCTTTAGCATTTACACACAGACAGTTGCTACTTACGACGATACAAAGAAAGAAGCAAACAACAGAGCGAAGGGAACGAACGTCTCTAGGTTAAAACAGATCAGCTCCGCGGTATATAACTCGATTCTAGCCCCCTTACACGCGTGAAGTGCAACAATTGTCACAGCAGTACAAGCCGGCCGGCCACTCTCTAGCTGCAATTTTCAGCTCACGTGATTATGACGTGAGGTAAAGGGGCATTAAAGGGACTTACTTTGCAAATTTCTCTATCTCTACATCGTTTCAGAGCCTGGAAGGCCGTCGTCTTCAAGATCCGTTGTTGAATGACACACACAGTGACACACAGACAAAGTGACTACTGTAACCCTCTCGCGCATTCGCACTGAGGGTTAATAATATATATTTGAATTTCAATGTCAGCTAATATATTTATTTGTTGGTTAAATATTTTCTTTTAGATTGCTTGGTGCTGTTCTTTAACTACAACACTCATACACACTTATTCCTGGATATAATAACATAAGGCTTACATTGTATTCGTGTTGTGATTAAATTTGAATAGAAAAATAATTCAGGTAAGTTTGTAAGACCTAATTGCCTACTGTAACATTCATACCTTGTCAGAGACAAACTAATCCAAAATGGTTAAACAATTAAATTTATTTGGATGATTAGGGTAAAAATCTATAAAGCCAGAGATTTTGTTTAATAAGTATGGGACAGGATCAACCACTAAGTGTACACAAAAAATGTGAGGGTCAAAGTACAAAATGCCATACACATATCCAAACACATTTTTAAAATATCCCTAATTTTCATTTGTGTTACCCCTGATAGTGTCTCACTCGCCAATAAGGTAAAGATACTCATAAAATTAAATGTGAGAATCATATTTCCAGGTTGAGATATTCAATCCTAAATATTTAATCCTGTAATATAATCAGTCGTTTTAATTTGGAATGACTTAGTTCATGGCTTGGAAATCCTTTTAAACATACATGCCAAGTTCTATTTTAGTGCTTTCAGCTATACTGATTTAATGCATTTTTGCAATGATACTCTGACACAAAGAGCCAAAATGTGGTTTCTTTTTTACATTCCAGAGAGTTAATTAATTTCAGACACTGTAGTACAAATGTACTGGGGAATAATTATTATCAAATTTGAAAGAAACAAATTGTTTAATATAACTTCAAAAAATAGGATTAGTCTTGTGGTGACAATTAAAATTGAAAGTACATATGAATTAGTCTCAGGAATTTCTCCGTGCCACTTCCTCGTAAAAAAGCAAAAATAATTCATTTTTAGTGAACTTGATATAGTCAGCTGGGGTGGGTAGGTGAGCACCCCTTCTTAAATGAACCCTTGGAAATGCTGCCTTCAGAGAAGCTAGACATGTATGGGACACTCACTGGTAGTTTCAATGTAACTCAAATTCCAGCACTCAGTAAATTACTCAGCATAAAAGCCAACTCTACCAGGCAATAAGAGATTACTCGCTCATGTGATCGTGTTGTACAACAGGGATGTTACCTACAAAAGCTAAATCAGCCTGAAATAAAAAAAAATAGCTCAATGAAAAGACTTCAATTCTGAGCAAGTTCATACCCAATTAACAGTTTAATTGTCAGTAATCTCCAAAATCAAACCGTGACAGAGAGACAGATTTGACAATTACTACAACCCTCTTGCACATGTGTGATACGGATTAATAATAATAATAACAATATTAACAACAACAACAACAACAACAATAATAATAACAATACTACTAATACTACTACTACTACTACTACTACTAATAATAATAATAATAATAATAATAATAAAATAATAAGATCTGATTGGTCATGGCAATTTATCTGCGTTCTAGTCGCTCTATAATCCGCTGAATAATATCACAGTGAACACCAGGACAATACTAGCTATTTATCAGCGGAAAGAAAAGTATGAACAATGGCAAAATCAGAGTGAGTGGGACTTTTTTTTTTGACGAAAATTTAATACAAGATTATTATTTCTTAACTACAGCAGTAAATTATTATCTATGGCCATAGAGTAACATGATAGCACAAAAAAACTGTAGTATTCAAATTAATAGCACTTCTGCGGCGAGAAATGAGTCTCGTAAAATTTTCTTGCGCCACTTGTGCTATTAATCCCAAATACCAGTTTTCTGTGCTATTATATCTTTAATTGCATGCAAAAAATTACTTTACATTCTATATTTAATGAACCAGAAAAATTATACCCACTAAATTGTCACTTTAGATTTTTTTTAAATCAACATGATCATTGTCTATTTATAAAACTCCAAACATGGACAAGTGAAAACCAACCGCTTGCTAACTCATAATGAAATACATAAGTGCTTCCTATAGAGGGTCACAGAAACTTTACTCATGAGGTTTTGTCAGGATATGTCTTGGTCACTTACAAAAGTAGCTGTGGGATGATGTGCAGAGACTCTGACAGCTTTGGGATACACGCCTTATATCATAGTGGTCAACTTGGCTGGGCACCAAGTCTGCAGCCTCATTGCACTTGGGAAGACATCTGTCACTGGTCTTCAAATCAAGATAAGGCACTTCTGATGGTGACTGCAACAAACCACATGAGCCTCAGAGGGCCTGAGAAGCTAATTTTTTGGTACAATTTTCAGGAAGTGCATGGGTAATTTGTCAATTTTTGTTGGTATATTTACTTCCTGTCTCTGAGGAAGTGCTCTACTTGGTATAAAAATGATTCACTTCTTCCTTCATACAAGACAATTTTGAGACTAAAGTTTTGTCTCCAAAGCTAATATGGAGATCAAGTTCATTTATATTTTCATCTTCTGGGAGGTATACTTGTTTCATTGTGCTATTGCCAGCTCTCTGGAACCGGGTGCAGTTGATGGATGTAATGGATATCCTTGCAGCCCTGGTACTGCCGAACTACCTCAAAACAGAAGCTTATCAGAGGCTGTTATATTATCTAAATGCTTCTCTATTTGTTTGAAAATGGTAAGTTATGCCACTACTGCTCTTAAAAAAACAAACTATTATTAGTAACATATTTTTGTAGTTGGCTAAAGAAGGAGAAATCGTGAAAGATGTAAGTTGGCAACTTAAGTAATGCATAGTCAAATATACAACATGTAAGAACAGAGCTTTAGTGCACTAGATGAATATAAAATGCTGTAAGAGGAGTATCTCAGAAAATAAATGAGCTAGCTATGATAGACATTTACAGGGGTAATAATGGAGATTCTGCAGTGTTTATTTATTTATTTATTTATTTTTTGCTTATTTATATGGTATATGTGACCCATTTTTTTTTCGCCCACACCACTGAATATGTAAGTTAATAATGCATCTTGATGAACTAAAAGAGTAATGGACCTATCGATCATTCAGATGAGTTGCGTCCTTGAGAAGCAAGCTAGTCTGGAGCAGACCTAAACCCCCTGAACTATGGTTTATTTTACCCAACAGCATGGGTCAAGTCAAACATTTTTCAACAACTATACAAAGTATGTCAAGAGTTGTAGCTCATATCACTTTAAAGCTAGGCTTTGCCATTTATGCCCAAGTATGTACATCACTAGTAGATAAGTATCATTTTCAAACATAATTCAGTTAGTGGTAGTTTTAACCTCGCTAGATAAGACTTTCAACTTTCAACCACATCATTGGGAATACTGCACAATAGGGACCCTCCCTGTGACAAACAAAAAATGCATTTTTCCACCAAACTGAAAGGTGCATTAAAAGCATGCATAAGTACCTCATAGTAAGGCAGTATCTTATAGTATCTACTCACTACTGGAGTACTCAGCCATACTTAATTCTTCATATTTAGTCATAATTATCTTGATAGGGTTATTACACAAATTATATGCCAAGAAGAGGTGTAAAGAGGTGCTAATATGTTGGTCTGCTGGTCTGCTTAGTTCTATCCTTCTGGTGGTAGATTGTTTAATGCTGTGCTAACTATATGGTAAACCATAGATACCCAGATCTTTCATAATGTTTAACTACATGTGTAACTAAATGCATAAATTAAAGTGGTATGGTAGTATTATACACAGTGAGGCACACACAAACAGACCCTAACAGATTGCTAATAAATTTGTAGTTAGTTTGCAATGCCTTCAAACAAAACATATATGTATCAAAATTCTAAATGTCTGGCATTACTACATATCCCAATAGTGTGATTAGATGTAAACTTTACCAGAAAATTCACAAGGACTTTAAAAATGTTTTATACAAAAATTTTTAACTGATGGATAAATCAATCCTTATTTTAAAAAAATGTTCTCATCAAAGGTACTAGATACTTCTTATCATTCCAAAGTGGTATTAATTGATGGTCTTGGAAGGTTTCCTGGTAGGCAGATAGTACGTTCCACTAGAAGTTCACTCAATCTGCCCACTCCAATCCACTCTGACCTCATTCAATTCATTCAGCTCTAACCCACCAGTTCCTATTCAATGGAAAATATAATTAGCAACCTCTTAATGGAGCGTGATAGCGATAGGCCAAATGGATGAACCAGCAAACCCACTCCTCCGAGAAAAGCTGTTAACAACATATTCCAGTGACATATAGTGCACACTAATACTATTAAATTGCAATAAGCAATACTACATCCTTAATTTATACAGCAGAAATGTTATAAACAGTTACATTAGCCAGAAATAGAAATTGGTATAAGCTTTGAGAGTGTGTACCAAATTTAGCTGATTAAATTGCTGGGTTGTTATTTTTTTGAACAGCTTGCTGTGGTGTAAGCTGGAACCTCAACTACTGGGAAGTGAACCACAGTGGAAGATAAAAATCTAACCTTTAAGTGGAATGACCATCCATAAAGCCAGCTTTAGCCAAATCCTCATTGACAATTCCCTTGAATTCTAAGAAATACCCACCACATCATATGGAACTTATGATGCTAGCCTAATCACCGGTTAATTTGTTTATTGTTGTTGTTGTTGTTGTTGTTGTTGTTGCACATGTATACAAATTCATACATCATCAAGTGTGCTGCTTTTCTGGCTCACCAATACATATATATTATTCATTTGATACAGGAGAATATCATGAGTCTGTTGGCTTAGTATTTACGCGAGTGCCGCAGGCACGAGCGTAAATACCGCCAATCAGACGAGTGATATTCTCGGGTATCCAATGGATAATAAATTTATTAGGTACTGCTCATGGCAATACCTTGGTAACAAGAAATTTACCTAGGGGGACGTAATAACCAACGTAATAACTATGAACACAGGTGATAGGAAAAATATTGCCCTAAGCCACATCCTGTTTAGTTTAATGCATTTTCTATGGGCAACAGTTATCAGGCTCTGTTCAGTACCTAATAAATGCCAATATACATGTAGGGCCCAGAGTCTGAAAAGGGGATGGTCCAGATGCCATACAGATTATTATTGCCTTGCCAACTTAAATGTGGTAGTGATATTTCTATTAACTGCCAGGGTTCTATCTAGAAATACTTTGTCAGAGAGAGAGAGAGGGGATTGGGCGCGGGGGGGGGGGGGGGGGGGGGGGAGGGGAAGCAGCTTGGGAAGCTCCACTACATATGCCAAAGTTGTGAGGGGAAAAAACAAACAATAAATTTTAAAATACACAATAACTAGGGGTTGTGAGAGCTAAATGTTGTAATTTGGGTTTATTATCATACATGAAAATGTTTGGTGGACAGGGGGAAAGCTGGCAAGCTTGGGGATAAGCTTCACCTTCTCCCCTTTCACCTCCCTCCTGTCCACCAGATTCAATCCTGCCTGCCCATCAAATATAATTTTAGTCAAATTTAACAATAACATGTATAATATGATTTTTTATGTCATCATTACTATTGTGCTCTGGATCTGGTAATTATATTCATTATGAGAATCATTATACTGTCTGACCAACTATAGGCTAGAGCCGACAACACTCAATGGCCTTCAGTATCATTGCAGCTATTAAAAGAAAGACGAGGATGTGAAACTGTGAAGACGGTAACAAACGTGTGACATACTTCACATTCCAATTTGAACGCCACTTTTTGATCCAGGTGATGATTTGCCAGCAAGGTTGTAATATTCGTGACCAGATTCCTGACCATGTTGGAAAAAAAAGAGCAGTTTGCAGAGAAAAATATGTAAGTGCACTGTTTACCTTGGTTTTAGATGATGAAATTCATTTATATATTGTGTAATAGTGACTTTTTTGTTTTTAATATTTAGGCTGTTAGTCATATCATACATTGTGTTATTACAATTCAGAAGAAATTGACCAGCTCATAGCAGATATGAGTACTCTCCCTTCCACCCCCCCCCCCTTCCCTTCCTCCCATTTTTTTTATTCAAAGAGGGGCAGGGGGTGTTTAATGTCTGTAATCTTTGATAACCCCACAAACATGAAGGTCTACTACTGCTATTACCATGACATGCACGTACATTGAAGGCTAATAAATAAGTCGTCTCTGCATGACAGCTGTTTGGACCGCTACTAAGTGTTTTGTAATGAACAGCTACCTGAGTTCTTGTCCATACAATTAGAGGTCTCCACATGTCATTTGTAACTAACAATGCTAAATTCAATTCCATTCCTCCCACGGATGAAATGAATAATTCTTAGCAAACCTTGATTCATTTGGTTGCAATGATTATTAATGTTTTGATTATTGTATGTATATAGGCTACAGACTGTGTAGCACGCTGTCCTATGTCAAATTGCAAGATTCCCGAATCCAGTTGTACAGTGAGCTGTGTAAGTCAAAATTATCTAAGAGTACCAAAACCATAAATCTCACAATAATTTATAGTCCTTCCAATTCTCCTTAATGCTATTCTATTCTTTCTATCAATCAACAAGCTTCATAATTTATTTTACTCATTAAATGTATTCTCTCTCTTTCACAGGTTTTAAAAAATAATATGAATTTTGCCGGCTGGTTGTCGTAGCTCAATGGCAGAGCACTTGTGCTTTAAGCAAGCGATCCTGGGTTCGATTCCCGGTGGCGACCAAATATTTTTATTCTGTATTGTATAAAAAAGCCTGTGAAAGAGAGAGAATACATCTACTTAACAAGCTGATAGCAATGGATAACTGAACAATCAAATATTTTTTGGTTGCCGTAAAAACATGCTACCTGTCACTTCTCACAAGCGAAAACTTAATCACACCCAAAAATACTTTCACTAAAGCTATATTACTACTTATTAACCCTCAGCATGCATGCGTGAAAAAGCTATAGTAGTCGTCCTGTCTATTTGTCTGTCTGTCACGCTCTAATTTTGGAGACCACTGACAATTAACCATTGATTTAGGTATGAACTTTCTCAGAATAACGATGATATTATGGTACTTTTTTTTTTTTTTTTTTTTTGGGCTGATTTTTTAGAAAATGCAGAGCTATTAGCTCCCGTAGGTACTAGCTCTGGTGAGCAACGCTCATTTTAACCACGTCCGCTTTAGTCACATCATAATCACGTACGCAAAGACTTCCTTTTAGTATTCAGTAATATTGCCGTATGCTGAAAAGTTAACCGAGTGCTTGAATTGGAATTTCACATTGGAGCTACCAATGAGTATCACTTGCATGTTTGAATTATCTTGTGAAAATGGAGCATTTACATCTGCCATTTTCATTGCACAGTTATGCTGATACCTAATTGGTCTGAGAAATAATTTCGAAAGAGCTAACTAGTATACAGTAGCATTGTTCACACTTTGAGTTAACCTGCTGCCAATTTTGTATCATGGACCCTTGTGATAACAATCCTCAGCTTTCTGTTTAACCCTAGAACATTCTCTAAAACTCATGCATGATTCTACGTATAGCAGAACATTTGGTAGAAGACGAAAATAGGTGACAAAAATTACTTAAATCATACACATACACCTAATAGAAGACAAGTGACTTGCTCAACAGAGTGATTAGATTCAGAGAGAAATTCCTATCACAATTGCAGAGTGGCTCACTAAGAGTCTTACAATCAACTATTCAATACATAAATGTATTATATTTATATAATAGGTACATATAATTATCATCTTTTGACATTCTTACTACAATAGCAATTGTCCGTTTAGGAAGAGAGAATTGGACTGACTGATGGTTGCTCTATTAAACTATCAACTGATAGCACCATGACTCCAGTGCCACCGAATCAATTAGCTCTCAATTTGACCAGAAAACTTGAGCCCTTGCCACAGGGACCTGGACTATTCTACCTGGGAAACATTTCAACGCCACGATCAAGCAGTCCTAATCCTACCTTACCCTTTACCACATATGTTATCAGAGTGGAATATGACTATCAGTATTATTACAATGTTCGGGTAAGATTAAAATCATTATTTTATTGCAAGCCTTTGTTACTACCATTTAATGATTTAGGCACGAATAACAGAAGGAATAATGGATTTTGGTTTCTTTGGCTGTCAAAATGTAAGCATTTCATTTGCTGTAACTAACAAATATGGAATATCCAACTTTTCTGTACCGACTGCCACTTGTATCCACGGAGGTATGAAGGATCTTGTATATACGTATATTAGTTAATTATTTTAGCTTAATTTATCTTTTCTTTGATAGCCACACGCTATCCAAGACTGTCACCAAACAGCATGGACTACTCTGTAATGCTTGACAAACGGGAAGGATATGACAACAATGTTGTCATACAATTGGCATGGGAAGATCCAATAGGTAAGTTAAACACTTTACCCTAATCTAACAGTAAAATCAAGTACTCTCGTACAATTGAATCACATCGTGACAAGTCAACATTGAGAAGTGAAAGCATCTTATGATAAAAAATAAGTCAATGATTCATTCATATTACTTTGTTGAATTATGCTGCTTAAAATAAGGAAGCATATTAACAAATGTGTTCACTTTCATGATCGCAAATTTTCACTCTGTCTTCAGAATCTCATCTAGCTCGATACTTCAAGATTGTTCTCAATAGCACCATTTCATCCTGTAAGACTCCAAGGACCACCTCTGACGGGATTTATGACAAGATCCATGGAAACCTCAGGCACTTTAGTATGGAAGCCGGGGAATTAAATGGGCAGCCTCTACTGAACTGCATGTACAATTGTACTGTAAGTATAACAGTATCTAGTTAAGAAAATGATTGTTGATTTAGTTATTTACATATTACTTGTTGGTCTGCAGCTAGAATTGTTTCCCAGGAAAGAAATAAGTTCTCAGAAAATCCTCATCAGCACAGCATTGCAATCCTGTAAGTTCTATGCTAGAAGCTGCACAGTAGTACGACTTAAAATTCTGTTATCTTTTGGTCTCTGTTTTAGTTTTACCACCAATTATTATGACCTGCAATTATTCAATCAGTGAAGAGACTGGAGAGTCATTGGTAGAAGCACTGTGGTATGTCAATACAACAAAAGACACTCAAATAGTTACAAATGCTATTGCCAAATACACTTTAACGTATGAGGAAAACTGGAATGACGGCCAAGATCACTTCAACATGGACTTTATAACTGACAATGTAAGTACTGATTAAGAATTATTTTAATCACATTAATGCATTAAAATTCTAATAGAATGAATGACAGAACAGATGAGCACTGTAACCCTCTGGTACATGAGGGTTAATGCAATAAACCTAAAGAAACCATTATGACACTAAACCAAAAATTCAAACCAATTTTTTTTCAGCTTTACTTTAACAATACCTTTTTCAAGGATGTGACAGTGATATAACTTATATCATATATTTCAGAATACTGGCAGTGTGTACAGATACACTAGACAGAATGTTCACTCAACTGTTAACACAGATACGTGGATATATTTCACAGTAAGTTTTTAAATATTAACTATCAGATTAGATATCTAAATAGCTTATCAAGAAAATATGCAAGACCATGAGCACCTCACTAATCTGGTGTCCTCTAGTACATATACATGAATAGGTATTTAGTATAACAATAATTGATTTTAATTCACACTATACCATAGTTGTCATTATATACTAGATGTTCTACAATAATTCCAGTTTAACATGACAATTACTAGTAGCAAATTTTCTCACTCTAACAGCCAATATTATGTTAATTAAAACTTAACCCGACGTTTCGACATCTTGCCGAAGTCCTCTTCAAGGTTCTGAGGAGTTTGGCAAGAAGTCTAAACATTGGGTTGAGTTTTAATTACCATAATATTAGTAGTTAGAACAAGAAAATTTGCTACTATTATAAATATTTCAGCTGAGAATGACTGAATCATGACAATTGTTGCTTTCAGGTTACACCACATGGGAACTCTGAATCCAAGCTTAAATACTTACCTCAGCCCAGCAACTGCAGACTTAATATGCCACCTCCTGCTCCTTCAGCCATCAACATCTCCACTATTGAGGTGCTGCAATTTAGCATGGAACGTGGACTAATTAAATTAGCATTGAATTGGAGTTCACCTCTTAAAACTTTTGGCAACATCACCAACTATCAAGTACGACTACTTTCACCTTCTTTGTCTCTATATAGTTCTATGTCAGCAAGACAGGTTGCCACTACACCACCTGAAATGGTAAGGTAAAAGGCACTGCAACTCACAAGATTTCTAAACATAAAGCTCATTATGTTAAAAGATATATAAATATATTCAATTACTGTTCATTATGAGTAATTTAGTTTGGTATATGTAATGAAAAGATTTAAAAAAATGAGAATACAGCATAAAACTGATAATACTATGTATGACACTATCATTAATTATACACTAGCCTTTCTTATGCACAATGAATATTTAATATCTCTGCATTCTATACACAATTTAGGATACACAAAATAATATCACATATGGAGTATACGCTAATCATGATTTCGTATAATAAATAAGGAATACTTCTTGAGTACGTCCTTTATAAACTAAACAGATCCATTGCATTATTTATTATAACTACTCAAGACAAAATTCTTCCTTTTTTGTTATAGCTAAGCATCCAGCGTAAAGATCATGTTATCACAACTTTATAATTTCACTCTTGCAGAGACTTCAACCTGGACAGACAGTTGTAATAGCAATTAATGCCACAGAAGAATACGTATGCCTCTATGCTCAGGTACGCGAACTAAAAATAATATATTCTTAATAATAGTATTAAATATCTATATAGGTGAGGGCAAAAAATGAGTATCTGTGGGGCCAGTGGAGTGATGATGTAATTCTGGTAATATATCCAGACACACATGCTAACTGTACACACAATGGTAAGTCTGTAGCTAACACACGTATATTTTATATAATGATAATACTAGGAAACATATTGAATTTCCCTATACTATATATTGTTTCTTTTCTCAGAATTAGTAATTGTTTAGAATCTGTTGTGATCAATTGACAAGCCAGTACACACTTAGTCATGACTAGTTGACTTGGCTTTGCATATTCTAGGAGAACGAAGAACTCGTCACACAACTATTCTTGGTATTGGAATTGGAATAAGTTCCCTTGTGGCTGTTTGCGTCTGCTTTATTTTGGTGAATGTAATCCTATGCTTGTGCAAAAGACATCGAATGAAGAGACAGATGCAAAGAGCATTTGATGTAAGACAAAATTATAAATTTTTAATAATAAAGTGGTGTTTAGTTTGGTTTTATTGTTTTTTATTTCTTCCTTTAGAATGGCTATGCCAACCCCCTGTACTTGGCCGGTAGAAAACAACGACTGACTGGTGAAAACTTGATTCGTACGCCAATGGACCTATTCCATGAGCAAGAGATAGTAGATGAATGGGAGATACCAGTGGAATCGGTTATTGTAGAATCAAAGTTTGGAGAAGGTTGCTTTGGAGAGGTTCACAGAGGCATTGTTAGAGGCCCACTTCCTTCAACTAGAGCTATGAAAACTAATATATGTATCTCTGTGGCAATCAAGATGCTAAAGAGTAAGAAAAGAAAAAACTAAACCCATATTAAAATATTTTAATAAAAGTACCCCATTGTGAATTCAAGTATATTTTCACTAATAATTTTAATATAGCCAAGTCAATATATTCTGAAGTAATAATTACTCTTATTACATGTTACCAAATAAAGCTTTTTCACTCCTTATTATGTGATATTTTACAATATCTTACTCAAGTGTATGGCTTCATCCATTATTAAAATTAAAATGCTTGGACTGGGCTATCCTGATTAGAATGACATCACAGATACATTATTGTATTGTATAGCCTTTGAGCCTCAATAATAGAAAATCTTCCTGTGAATGAATTGATCTCACTCCATTTTTCATGATAATATATGTAGCTACAGCTACAGGTAGTGAAAGGATGGACTTCCTCAACGAAATAGAAACCATGAAGAAAGTGGCTCAAGGAAACAACCCCCATGTGATAACTTTCATAGGCTGTGCTACATTACAGGAGCCACTTTGCCTCATCACAGAGTTCGTCAAGTACGGAGACCTACTGTCATATCTTGAAACTATTCGAAAACTGGTAAATAAAATTAGGGCTTCACACAATTGTGAAGTGCACTAATAGACAAAGCAAAATGTGTAGGTTAACCCAAGTTTGTGTATAATTATGACCAAGCTTGGGATGATAAATCTCCTGAAAAACTTAGTTGTGAGCAGTAAAAAAAAAGTAAAAAATCAATAACAGACTCACAACTAATGTAGTGGTTGTAATAAGGTTTTTAAATATAGAATGGTCTGCTGACTTTCTGTCTACTAAGCATTGTTTTTGGGCTTATCTAACAATCAGTACCAATACAAATGTCACTTGTTCCAATAAAATATCTATTAATTTGCTAACTCAGGTTACACACAAGAACAGACAGAGACGAATGGCCAGGATAATTGCAGACATGAGGCAAGAGCCAGAACCATACCTCATACCCAAGCTACAAACTCAGCAGCAACAACAATACAAATTTGCCACCTCCTGTAACGAGTCCGCTGCCTCAGCTGTTGCTTGTACTCCAGGCTTCGGAAAGGACATTATGGGCGACCAGGTGGTACCTAAGCCAGGCTCTCGATATGCTGACCTTGGAGGAGTTGAGCCAATTAGTCTCATATCGTTTGCTTACCAAATTGCTACAGGAATGGTGAGTCAGTCATAAAAGAAAGATAATTTTTTTTTAACTGTATGACTAATCCATTGTGTGCTTTATGCAATGCTAGGAATATTTAACAAGCATCGACATAGTACACCGCGACTTGGCTTGCAGGAATATCCTCATTGGTACAGATAAAACTTTGAAGATTTCTGACTTTGGCATGTCTCGTGTTGTGACCGGAGAGGACATTTACGTGAAGACCAGCAAGGGAAGACTGCCATGGAAGTGGATGGCCATTGAGTCCATAGTCAACAGAGAATTCACACATGCCTCAGATGTGTGGGCTTATGGAGTAACTTTATGGGAAATTGCAACCCTAGGTAGGTAATAGCAAACATCCACACACCAAAATGCACCTATGGAGATCTAGTGTTAATACAAAAACTTACAACAAACAATGAACGGAACAATGAATTCAGCCAATAACAAAGCTATAGGAGCCAGCACAACCGTGACCATTTGAACCACACCCATGTAAGGTAGCTAATCGGGAATTTCTATATAGTTATTTATGCATGGCAGCTCCACAAGATTTTCCTTACAAGCTTTATCAGCCACAAAACCAGTTTTCTGCAGTGCCAAATTTTTTTTTATGATTACTGCTCCTTCTAAGCTCGTAAGAATCATAGACACTAAGTGTAGTGCTGTAGGAATGGACCACTGTCATTAGCGTGAAATCATATCTATTCTAATTATCTCCCTATAGTCCTGAATAGTGAAATACAGACAATTTAGTCAACAAAACAAGCAGCTGAAATAATAGAAATTATCTTGAACTCAGATAACATTGAACATGCACACTTAGTTATCTTGATCTGCTTTAATCATGAATCTACTGCCTCAAATTTAATTCACTGTGCTTATTATTACATAGGTGGATTTCCCTACCCGACCATCAGCAATGCAGACTTGCTGGACTATCTGAGGAGGGGGTATCGTCTGGAGTGTCCTGATAACTGCAGTCCAGAAATGTTAGTGAGGGATGACTGATTATGTTATCCTTAGTTAAGTAGGTTCTACTATTGTAATGTTCTAAAAAGAACCTCTCTATAAGAAAATGACAGCATTAATGATACTTAAATGGAAAGTGATTTGTATATACAGTACTCATTAAAAAACATGGAATCGGGCATCAAATAAATTTAATTATTGACATACAGTAGCTAAAAGTAATGTATTATTTTCCTATTCCTCTTCAGATACCAAGTCATGATGGATTGCTGGTGCACAATGCCTGGTGACAGAAAAACCTTCCCAGAGCTTCGCTTACTATTCGACTCAATGCTCGCTCAGGACAATCCTTATATTCAATTTGAGAACATCCATTCCCACAAGGCATACTACAATATCAGCTCAAGGAGAAACACAGCTTGTGAAGACGAAGAACTCGCTGCCAATTGCAGCAGCTCAGAAACAGAATATGAGGCTTCAAGCACCTCCTCTGGAACTCTGAATGGAGCTTCCGCAAAAGGAACGGCATATGATAACCTTACACCTCTACTCCCTCCCAGGACCCCACCCACTGAAACAGACGACCGACAACATTATCCGCTTCACATATTCCCTAACCAATATGTGGACACGCCTATTCCATTTGAACACCTCACTGAGACTGAAAATAGCACTGAAGAAGAAACTACTAGTAGTGGGAGGTCATCAAGCTGTGAACACGAAATAACAAAGATTTCCAAGAAAATTACTAGCAGTGGAGAAATTGACATGGATATAAATTCAACAAATGACTATACTGCAGAATGAGATACTTCACTACACACAAATCATTTATGCCACCAAAACCAAACTTGTCAATCTACTTTAACTTTTTAACTTTAACTCATCAATCTAATGTTTTTAATGAACCCACTTGATAAAAATACTTCTTTAGCTGTGGATAGTCTATCAAAATGTGCTTGCATCACAAAGCATAGAAGTCCTGCAATGCATGAAAATGAAACACCAAAGGTGTGAATCCTCAGTTCTACTATACACTACACAGCTACTTCTCAGACAAAAGAAAATTTTATTTGGTGTATACCTAATAAGGTACCAGTAATGTAGCTCATGGAGTGAATACAGTAGCTGTCAATGTTGTCTTCATTAGAGAAGCTTAACATACAAGGGACATGCACAAGTAGTTTCAATGTAAAACTCAAATTCCAGCACTAAGTAAGCTGCTGAGCATGAAGTAAATCTACCGCAGGAGGCAAAAAAATCAAAAAAATTATTTGCTCACATGACTGCGATGTGTCAATAGGATGGGGGGGGGGGGGGGGGGGGGGGGGGGGGGATTACCCACAATAACATGTATGACCAAAAAAATAGCTTTTTAAAAAAAACTAAGTCAAAACAGTCTTACTAAAGGAATTTAGATTGCCCAATACATCTTTCCATAGTTGGGAGGCCATAATCTTTGAGATTCATATGTGATGACAGACTTGATTGAAGTTGGCAATCTTTACTAAATTTGTCAAGCTGCATCACTGCACCTTAATCTTGGTGACTAACTGCTATCATATTGTAGCTCTGGCGAAAATAATGTAGTGTGTGTGTGTCTGCTTGTGTATGTGTGTGTTTTCAGCGAGCACTGGACCCAAATGCTTGTGCACTCTTGTTCAAGAGCTGTTTATGGTACTTTCTTGGCCAAAATGATATGACATGGAATTCCATAGCACACCTGAGAGGCCAATGTGTTTCACTTTGCTTTGAATGGTGTCGTTTTCAACTCAGAGCAAATCTCAGATGATAGCAACTTTAATCAGAATGATATTTGTGGCATTGTCTCTCTATAGAAATTTCAACCAACTCAGCATACAATAGTTGGTTGAAATTTCTATGCACATGAAATAAAACAATGAACATGACTACCATAAGAAGAAATTTCAAAAGCACATGTAACTAGATGTAAGATCATGTAACACAAATGGAAAGAGATTATCAGGTACATCTAGTAACCAAGGTTACCAAAAGAGTACCCTAGCAATTGTAGAAAGACAAGCATGGCAACACAGCATTAAGTAGTTTCTTGTCCATATATCAAACCTGTTTGTACCACTGCAATATTCATATTGCTCTCCTCTGTCAGATGATGTGTTTTGTGTTTGTGTGGAAACTGCATTCTTGGAATGTTCCACGGACCCTTAAACTCCCAGAGACCTAGTCTACTCTTAAACCTATGCATTCTCCAAAGCTAACTTTTCATGTTCAGAAAAGCCTGGACTTACGCTAAATAGAAATAATATATTCACCTAGTATATCATGTTATTGAAGAGATGTAAAATTTAGAGGATTTAAAACTTAACCCTTTTGACACCATAACTGCATATATGCTGGCAACGACAGGCCCACGTTCTCCGATTTAAAAACATCTATTCAAAATTACTAAGTTAATTCTCTTTTATATGCAAAAGGGGTGTTGCTTCTTTTTCTGAAAACAGATCAGAAAATTTTTTGACTGAGAATTTTCCAGGGCACTGAGCGCCTAAGTTTTTTGGTGGCTACAAAATTCAAACATTCAGAATAGAAAGTATGAAGCCTATAGAGAGTCCCACAGCATTTTCAAAGATTATTGATAAAGTTTTTCCTACCAGATATCGCGAGCCATCAACCAGTCTAGTTTCTCAGAGTCTCCTCAAAACCTGCTGTAAGATGGTCCAAGAAAAAGAACTGAAACCAGTCCAGGACTGGTTTCATTCAGAAGCATTTTTTGCTTGTTATAAGGCTATAGCTACCCACTTTAGATGCCTGCCTGATTTGTTTATGTAAAATTCACTTATTAGTATGACCAAAACCAGCTTTGTAATACTACAAGCAATAACAATTACACTGATATAGTAACATAATTATGGACTCAACTAATCCTTATCAAAAACTAGTATTGCATTTCATGAGAACATCATATCACCAAAAGAGACTACTCAGACAACAAATAAACAGTCTCACCTCGTAAGGTCAAGTGTCAGAGCCCCTTATTATTTCCTTTTGAAAATTGTCAGCTGCAAAAATGGGCACGATAACCTGGCCCGCGTGTATTTTTCCTGACGATTAATACCAATTATGCTGTGTTTGTTTCGCAAAGTAATGCAATAAAAGAAAACTGCGATATTCCTCAGCTATTATTTTTATGAGTGTATACCTATAATTTCACTTGGATAATGATGATATTGATGATGATATTGATGGTGATGTTGATGATTTAAACAAAAGTATATAATTTAAAGTTCATTGGCATATCGTTTTAGTGCCACTAGAATGAAATACTATTATCATCCTCATTATCATCCTCATTACCATCATCATCATTGTCACCACTATCATTATATTATGATTTGTAAGCTAATACAGCTACGCTTGTATAGCTTGCGCATTCTATGCCCAATAAGGTAGTCTAATAAAAATAAGTGCGAACTGAGATACGCATGCGTGTCAAATTGAATGTAAATATTAGCCGAGTACTAGGAGTAGCTAAGCAAAATATCTGGAATCCTATTAAAATAATGTTACTGATTTCTATACTAGTAGCTTTAGGCTCCTTTTCTTTATGTCAGAGCAATGACGACACTTCGTGTACGGTCGGCCCTACGGTATGTGGCCAACCCACGACTGCTACAGCTCCCATCTCCGCTGAGACTGATGCAATTAACTTAGCCTGGTGCTACGCCGCTTGCGCACGAGCAACCCTAACTTTGGTACGTCAAGAGTGGAATTCTAGATGAGCAAACTAGATAATACTTACATTATTTTGTGTATTCAGTAAATTGAGAAACGAAACAGATGAAGCCAGTAAATGTAAAAGCTAGGCTTTACAAAACTGTGCTACAATCTATAGCTACACACCATAAAATCTCATGCTTTGAGGGTAGCTAGTGCTCATGCCTTACAACAATGATTTTTGTTCTAGATGAGTGTCAACTAGTTGAGACTCCCATTACGCTTCAGTAAAACTGTTTAGACTTGTGGTTAATCACTGGTCTGACAACAATGATACACGGTTTGTACAACTAGATAACTAGTTCATCTTATTTGCTTGTTAGTTAGTATAAACCTCACACTTTTATTATTATAGTTTAATTGAGATATTTTTAAATCTTTATTAGAATGTGACAGCTACTAACATCGTATGGCCGAGTGTGGCAAGGTCATCCCTTACCTGTGACGGTCTGTCCATGGTGAGTTGTTAAATCATTGTTATGACTACGTACAGTAAATACTTGTCGTTCCACTCATTAGGTGTCAGTTTGCCAACAAGGATGCCTCACACAGCTGGCCAACACAACTCTGAGTGTTCCACAGTGTGAAGATAAATGTGTAAGTTCGTGGTTCGTAAGTGTTAAGTATTTTCCAAATGCATCTATTATTTTAGTTTTATAGGTGAAGTTAGTAAATAAAGTCCACAGTAGTGAAATAAAACTGTATACTACACATTATGTTTTGAGTGAATAACAATATAGTAAAGAGTATTTTACAAAAGTATTTCATCACTAACTAAAACACTATCATCCTAATTGCTACAAGCACTCATAATAAAGAAATATTAAATGACTTTAAATATACTATCTCTATTTACCAGTGGCCACTCTACCAGTCTGGCAGTCCGGCTATGACAGGACCAGTTTTTTGTAAAGTGGGTGTGTGCTCCTCTTGTTAATGAAATTCTTTACCTAACCAATATAATTCGTTTAAGCATATTATTATGGTTTTGTGAGCATATTGAATGGCTCTATTGTGGTGTGACTACTAGTTCTCCGACAGAGTTCCGAGGTACAGTTTTCCTCAGAGAAACTTTGGCCTGAAGATGGTAGTTTTTTTGTTTGTTTTTTGCAGCTTTCAATCAACTTTTGTTTATAATTGGAAATGGCTTCCACTATTGAAGCTGAATATTACAACCATTATTTCTTATGCTTAAAAGCATAGAGTAGAGACTATGTACGTTATAGTTACACATACTTGGGAAGTTTTGTAAATGTTCACTGCTTAGAGCTATTAATTTTTGCAGGTAGTAATTCCACCATAGTACTTTTATTTTGCTATCTATATTGGCTTTCCAACTGGAAATATGCCACTATTGCTTTTTCCAATGCATAAACAGGAGTGCTAGTCATATGCTGGCAATTGATGCGCCAGAAACCGTACTGTCTCTACTAGCATCATGACGTGTTCACAGTAGTTTGTATGTCAAACCTCTTATCACACCCACTTCCAGGCCTGACCACTTTAGAAAACCTGAGCAGCCTCCGTTTGCGCAATCAACATGAATAATAAGCCTATTAATGATTGGAACTCAGAATGCATTATTTAAACTGATTGACTAGACATTACATAAAAAACGGTCATCAAAATAATGGAACATGACTTACTGCACACCTTATATATAAATGTAGACACGCCATCTAGATTCTGCCCAGAGAAACCTCATTTAGCAAGGAGTAACGTTCGACCACCATTACAAAAGACAGGGTAGACAGCTAATGAATAGTAGCACTGAGGGTTCGCACCTTTGGTGCTTCATAATTTAAACTAAGTAGTAGTACAAATCAAGCACAAGTAAACTATTAATAAATTGATGCAGAGTGTTATCGATGTTTATTATCTTATACTCAGCTAGAAAATTGTGATAAGGATCCTTCAAATACGACTCCTTCCTGCACTATAATTTGTGTAAGTTCTGGTAATGTCAAATTAACTTCTAAATATTGGTAGTTGCATACATTTTGTATATCATGGTATCCATATTATTGAGAGATTTGACTTAACACACACTCTATCCAAGCAAAATTATTATTTTCTTAAAATGAACACTATTTCCAAAATATCATGATGCTCTCTATTATTTTTGGATTATGAAATTATGCCATTTCATATTGAATTGTGTCACATATGAAATACACCACACCCTCACGTTCATGTTTGCCATTTTTGTATTATGAGCACTTGCATTAAATTTTATGTGTGAAAGGAATAGACTGAATTGAATAAATATAATCCAGTTCACGTATGAATACATTTTTTTTCACTCACTTTTATTAATTAGAACAGCCAGATACATCTTCCATACGCGTGAATTCTTGAATGCTTTGTCAATAGAAAAATGTATGAAGATCTTTTATTATGATATTACTATAGGACAGAATGGATTGCACAAGAGGATGCAGCTTACAAAGTGAAGACACAGGTAAAACCTGCATATCAGATATGATACAACATTGTTAACCCTTTCAATGCCGTAACCGCATATATGCGGGCGAGAACAAGTCCGTGTTCTCAAAAAAAATTTAAAAAATTATATTTTAGATTAAACTGTCATTTTTTTATATGTAAAGTAGGCTTTGTACTTCCTTTTTTAAAATATTGAACCTGTATGGGCAGGTTAAGCATTTTTTTAATTGTCTGAAAACGGAAGATTGAGACATTTTGTTGACCGAGAATTTTCAGGATGCCGAGCACCCAATTTTTTTGTTGCCTACAGACTTCAAACACTCAGAATAGAAAGTATGAAGCCTATAGAGAGTCGCTCAGCATTTCAGAGGAATATGAATAGAGAGCAATCGATTGGGTTAGTTCCTCAGAGCCTTCTCGAAACCTCCTGTAAGATAGACAGGTTCCGGTTAATTTTCCGGCTTTTAGAAGCTTATTTTGCTTGTTATAAGGCTATAGCTACCTACTTTATATGCCTGGCTGTTTGTTTGTGGATTATTGTGGTTGTTTTGCAGTAGAAATTCAAAAATCAAATTCGAATTCTAAAGGACGCCCGAAGGGTTGAAGAAAGTCGACGTCGAAAGGGTTAATGATTTAATCATTCTCGGCTGAATTATTACAGTAACAGCAGGGTTTATTTTTCTGTTTCAACAGCCAATAAATGATTAACTGTTATTGAGGCTTGTGTTTTGTGTTTACCATGATAATGAAGAAGTGCAGGAAGAAAAATTGATTCAAATTAGTACTTCATTCTTGGTCTGGTAGAAAACACTTTAGAAGTGTAAGTCAAAATTTCTACTCCTACAGAAAAAATATGACCTTAAAGTTTAACTGAGTGAAAAGGTAGTATGACTGTGGCAGAGAAATTGAACATGAGATATCAAAGAAGCTGAAAGTATTGGTGAGGCATGACCTAGCCGTTATGTGGTGTCTTTCTGCTTTAAATGCTAGGACGGCGGTCTTCGGTACCTCAGATAATGATTGCACAAACTAAAAAACACTCGCAGCCCCTGGCACTTGTATGGTACAGCATTTAAAAGCAAACAAATTAATTAATGAGGATTTGTCTTCATTTGAGTGGGTGAGGAGAGAGTGGGAGAAGAAGGGGACGGTCGACATAGTTATGACAAAGCTTTAACGGTGAACATAAAGTAAACAATATAGTCTAGCTGCTGAAAGGCTTCTCAATGTTAGTATAAACAGGAAGGATTTAAAATAATACATAGCACTTTATATATAGACTAAGTAAATGCAGTGCAGCCATAAAACTGGTTTTTTAAGACCAAATGAAATGAAATGAGACTGGAGCTGAACAAATGATTACCTAAACTATTATCTGTTCAGTTATTGCAGACAGCCATGTAAGTTATGTGTGATAACAGCTCTAGTGGGTGTATCACCAATACCATATTGAAACTGCAGTCTCTAGAATAGGACACTAAATTGAAGACAAAGCATGTCAAATGAACCTTAGTAATTTAATTTCATTCAGTCTTGTGTACCGTTTTTGGAAACCAGTGAATATTTGAACTCCCTCAAAACAGACACATGGACTAGACTCACAATTGTCCAGAGATAAGAATTCTATTAACATGGAAGGAATTGTTCTAAAACATTTCAACTTCACATTAAATATAGATAACATAGAAAATGTATTCTATTTCAATTTAGGTAATCACTCTTGTTTTACACACTCAAAAAATAGTTTTACACCTCTAATTTAATACATTGTGAGTCTTGGAACTTTCCAGGCCCTTGCAATTCTAAAAAACCTGTGTTGCTATATAGTAAAGTTTTTCATACATTACTTTCTTTTTATCTATCATATCAGGTCCTGAGAGTATTCCGTTGCTTTCTCCTGCACTGGTAAAGAAAGAGAACATCACTGGAATTGGGCAATATTTGGTGGACTATCCAATTCCAATAAGAAATATGTCTACAAGCTTTGATGCTGGAATATTTAGTTTCATTGTAAAGGTGGACGGAGGAAGTAGAAACTTCTTTCATTTGGTGAGAGAAATTTTCAAAACAGCTATGACAAATATTCCCATTGATTATCAGCTTGATCATTTGCAATAGTATGTATAGGAAAATAATAAAGAATAATATACATGTACTCATTAAATAATTATGAAAGATTATTAATTTTATCTTTGTTTTTTTTTATGCTGTTACTTTTTTTTTTACCTTTGCCAGGCTAGCTTCAATGATGTCCTCAATTTGGGTATGGTCTCCTGCCAGTTTGTAAACATTTCATTTGCAGTGGTGAATTCCCAGCAACCTCCACCGGTAGCTTTAGTATTCTCTCCTGAACTGACTCAATTCTGTGTTGATGGAGGTATATAAACAATACTTTAATCATAGCTTTGCCTACTTAATTTTGAACTATACTCTAGGCCAGTTTTTAGGGCTGTTAACTTTTTGATAGCTATGTTTAATTGGCTTAAGGAATAGCCTGAATGTAGATTTTCATTAGATTCGAAGAATCACTTGTAGGTAGTTTGAGTAGTGCCATCAATATTAGTCAGTGCATCTCCTTTAATAAGTAACTGCTACCCATTGTTTTCATTATTTTACTATACACAACACATCAATAAGCAATAGATTTTATTGCCTAAAGATAGTTAGTTCTATTGCGCATGCTAGATAATTACAAGATGGTATTATTTGGACCAATTATGGTTTAAATATGAAATAAGGTTTGTAAAAAATTTAGTCATTCTTATACTGTCCAAGTTAAAATGAAGACAATAGTACAAATGGTATATATATACTATCGTTATTTAGTTAGTGAACTGCGGCATGGCAGCTTACTATAACTATATTTTTGCTGTGTGCAATGTTGTTTTTGTTCTAGTCCTTTATCCAACGATTACATTTATTTTCTCTGCAATAAGAAGAAGAGAAGAAGATTTTCGTGAAGGCTTTGTGGGCTCAAGACGGGCTATTATTACAATTCAGTGGCTATCACGTGGTAGTAAGTTTTTATGGTGGTATATAATACAAAGAGTAGCAAGAGTAACTTCATCATACCAGTACAGGAATTAATAATTCCCATTCTTTTCGATCAAGTGTCAAATTTTATGTTTAGCTGAGGTCACTCAATTGAATGTCTGTATGTCATAGAAGATTAAGAGACTTTTAATGGTCTGTTATAGGAAATGTACAGTTTGTGACGGGATATCGCGTACAACTTACCACTTCTGATCCAGACTGCGGTGGGCCTGGAACTCGTGAATATTTAGCTGACGTAAGTTTGTTGATATGTTTCTTTTATACATTCTTGGGTAAAATACAGAGATTACTGTGGGAATTATCCTTTCTGTATTAAAACTATATATTACATTTATTTGCTCGAGAAATTGCAGAAGGTATTTAATTTCAATTGGAGTGACTTTAATTGTTTTGAACAACGAAAAATCTGAGCGAGTAACACACTCAGGCAGACAAAAATAATATTACTAAAGCCTTCAAATACAGGATTACTGCCTTCTTTGTCAGATTTTAACACAACCATTATCATTAAAGAGAAGACTTAAACAATATGGTGAACTCTAATATAAAGTGTGTAGGGCTATTACAATAAAAGTTATCATAGTGAAAAATGTATGTATACTAGTAATTGACAAGGATGTTGATATGAATTAAGTAATTGGCGAGCGAGCGTAGCGAGTGAGACACTTACATGGGTAACACAATTGAAAATCGGGGATGTTTGTTTATTTATATATATGTTTGGACGTACGTATGTCATTTTGTACTTTGACCCTTGCATTTTTGTGTTAGTTATGTGGTCGACCCCGTTTCAAATTGCACTAAACAGAATCTTCTGGTTTATCGATCAGTACCCATATCACCCTAGAAATTGAATTGTTTACCGTTTTGAATTCTTTTGCGGGTGCAGTTAAAACATGAAAACTTAAGGGACTTCCATTTCTATTTGAGTTAGTGGCAGTGGTAAGTCAACGCGCTCTTTGTCATGGTTATAAGCCGTGCGCAACAGTATTTACTTGAAAATACATTGTCCACTAGACTACCGCGAAGGTAAGTCTTGTGTATGTGTATGTCTAGTTATATCAAAGCATTGTGTTTTACAGCCACTACTTAGCTAAAGAATATTACAAAGAAAACGTTTAAATAACGTGTATTGTTTTGTTGTTGTTTTTTCCCTTCAATTCAAGCAGTTGCAGAGAGTTGTTACTTTGGCACTGAATCCCTTTACCGTGTATGCGAAATTTAAAAACTGGACCTTATTTTCAGTATCTTCAGAAGTCAAAATCATTCATATAAAAATAGTATAGTCTTTAGGCTCGCTCGCCATTTGTGCTCAAGCACATCACTAGTTATTATATATGTATAATTATTACTTGTAATAGACCACCCGTGTAATAGTCATCAGAGCTCAGAATAGAACAGACATGCCGGCCTTTGGAAGTAGTGGTTGCAGATACACCCTTGGGGTAAGAAATTATTGGCAACTTTAAGCATTAATAAATGAATATTGTTTCATTGAGGATAGTTGAAAAATAATTAGCACAGCAAACTGTATTTGAATATTTTTCCACCTGGTTTCTTGATCAACATATTACAAGGTGTTGTTTTGTTGTAATTCAGTCATTCTTGGCTGATAATAATAATAGTGATAGCAGTTTTTCTCTGCTTTCAACAACTTATATATGTATATATATAATTATATATAAAATTATAATGTGTGTGTGAAATTTATACTAATGTTTCAGCTTCTTAGTTGGATAACAGGCATTATTGAAACTACTACATAATGTACATCTTAATGAGATTTTTTAATTATTGAAAATAATACAGTACTAGCACGTACTCAACCACTCAGTGGTGCTTGATGATTTGCAAATTATGTATGGAGTAGCAGAAGATATCAATCCTACCACTGAGTTGTGTTACATCATATTTCCTCTCTTGTTCTCTTTCTTCCTGAGCCCTTTCCTCTCTTTAACTCTTTTGTTTTGAGTCAAATATCATATAACCCTTTTTCACCTTGACCTCTTCTTGCATATAACTTTCTGACCATCTATCCATGATTGTGGACTTACACTCTGTGAAACTATTGCCTTTCCTTTTGAACGATTTATCAACATTTTCCATCTTCACCCTCTCTTACTAATGTTACAATGGTTGTTGTTTCCTTCATCGCCTCTACCCATTCAATTTGTGGTGATGCTTTACCAGCTAATGCATTTTTCATGAATACACACAATGTCATCATTATCATTATGACACACAAGTGTATAATTGTGTAGATAGTCACCCTGGCAAGTCAAAAACAGTTAGGCTATTATTATCATACAGCACTATTAATAATAAATTAACATTAGGAAACCAGTGTAAGTAATGTAAGATATTTACAAAAGTAAATCATGATCACCTCTTTTGTTAAAGATGGTGTGATTGGTTGGGTGACTATAGTCTGAAATGGAAAGGGTTACCACACAGGATGCTATAAATGTATTAATGTCATTAATTATGTACGTACAATAATCTTTTTATAGATATTGCCACTCCCTGCCAGGCAGAATGCGAGAGTTTTTACTAGATCACAAGTAGTGGACCGTAAGACAATTAATGATTTCATTCTCAACTGAAATAATAATAATAATAATAATAATAATAATAATAATAGAAGTTTTTCTCCGTGTTAACAGCCAATATACATAACTAAGACTGAAACCCAGCGTTTTAACTTCTTGTTGAGGAGGACTTCTTGTGAGGTTGAAATACCAGATTAAGATTAAACAAAACAAAAAAAACACTGGCTGTTAAAACTGTGAAAACTTTTAATAAGATAGTTAATGCATAACATACCAATTTATTATGTGATTTTTGTTTCAATAAGAATTCAAGTTTACAGCCTCAATAGATCTTTTCATGTGATTTCCAGTAACAAAACCGATTTTTTTTTCTTTTAATGGGTGGATTAAAATGAACATGTATAATTAAAATTTAATTGACCACGATGACAAAATTGCTACCACTCTTGCAACACCTTATGTCAAAGGACTTAGTGAGAAAATAGGACTAATATCAAAGAAAATACAAATAAGAACAGCCTTTAGTTCAAAAAGAAACCTGAGACAAGAACTGGTCAGAGTTAAAAAGATAATTTCTCCAGATAACAATAATGGAGTAGTTTAATTGAGCATGACCAAATAAGGGTATTTCTTACATGCACAAACAACACTAATGCACAATATAAAATGGGAAGAGACCAGAATCCTAGAAGTACACGCAATTATTTGTGAACGAAGTGTTTAGAGTGATTACCTATTCAGACATCTTATTAATGTTAATAAACATTGACAACGGACTCAAACTTCACCCTCCTGAGAAAATTGCGTTTGCTAACAACAGCATCATTTATCACCTGAGACCATTAGTCACTATTTCAATTTAAATCTGATATCACTGAGGAAGGTCTGCATGGACTGAAAATTTTGCAATATTTTCAAATTGCATATTCAAGTTAATTATTTTTTATTATTAAGACGCAATAATGAATATATACGATATTATTAAGAATTAGCTATTTTGCTTGAAGAATTGCGTTATTTATTGCTTGATTAAATATTTTATGGTATGAGTTGCTGTTAAACTTTGTGCAAGCCTAGGTGAACCATAATAACTTGCTTTCTGCTTCATTCTTGTAGTGCACTGTTTATTACATTTAAGTTTTAGTATAATTTGATGCTAGACTGAGAGGCCCAACTGTATATTCATTTATTCTTTATGTATACCTATTTGGTGAGTGAGCGAAGCAAGTGAGACAGGTTACGCGATTGAGATTCCGTGGTGTGTTTTATTTGTTGTTGTTTTTTTTGCTTATTTTTATGGTACATGCAACCCCTTTTTTCACCCATGCTACTAATTACATAATTTGGTGAAGCGTTTTGATAAAAATAACGAAATGGATCTGCCGAACAATTAGTTTTGGGTCTTGAAAGTAAATTATTTTTGGAGCAGAACTAAACGCCTAAACTTTTTGTTTAATTAATAAAAGCATAGAACACCCATCAGCACTATTTCTCTTAGTTGTCATTGAATGGATAGGTCAAGTTAGAACAATTCAATTTCATCAACTATTGAAATTAAGAAATTATGCCAAGGGCTGTAGCTCATAGTCCTTTAAAGCTAGGCTAGTTCGCTCGCTATTTGTGCTGAAGTGCACCACTACTATATTGTGTGTGTAGTTATCTATAGCCATGAATAATGTGTAATATTATTGTATTCAGGGGCTACACTTCAGCATTCGTTGGTTCCAAGTTGTACACGAAATTATGATGAGGTATCGGGGCTCGTTACAGCTCGCATTCGCTGGCATGTTGAACCTCCAAACCTCGGATTTTTAATCCCAGACACTCTTGGCAAGCTCACGGTATTTGTTCGAAATGCGCGGTTTACTATTGACGGTAATGGGTTGGAGTTCATTCCACTGCCACTGGTTGGACGTCCAAGTATTGAATCTGTAGGAAGCTTTGAGTTTTCAAGAAGTAGATTTATGGAGTCAATCTCCCTGCAAAGTAATGGGTCTGGAGAGATGGCATTGAGTCAATTGAGGCCAAGCTCTAATCCACCAGCATTAAACTTTCAAGTGAGTATGCTCTTTGGAAATACAATATTAAGCCATATTACCTTACTAACCCGGGTAATCTATGTATGCTATGTTGTCCTCACAAACTCAGCACAGCTTTATCATGACAAATACACACAACCCGTCATCGTTATTACTGATGATGTTTACCTACTGTTATGATATGATGTTTTACCAATGCTTTACCAACTCTGCTCAGCTCATGAGTTATTCATGAATACATACACTGCTGTCATCATTGCTACTGACATAATAATTATATATATATATATATAATATATATATATATAATATATATATATATATATATAATATAATATATATGATAATAGCTGATATAACTATTTATTCCATGCTAGATATCTTCACAATGTTATTTTTAGGTACATGACCCTGAAGTAACCTGTTGCTCAAGCTCATTAACCTAGTAGTTATAACAACCTGCCTAGCTTACCGGTTTCCAGGTATTTACAGCTACCTTCCTCTGGTGTAGCCTACCCAACCTGCAGCTGCTAAAATGAAAAATGGTACATGGAAAAGCTGTCTTCATAAGAGAAGAAGCTAAACTAGCCAGAAACACTCCGGTATACATTTTCAATGCGAAACTTCACTTTCCACTCCGTTAACTTCCCAGAACATAAAGCGAACTACACCGCTGGCTGCAGGAATTATTTGCTCACATGATTATGACGTGATGCTAGGGGGCGTTGCCCACTGAAGCTGGTACCTACGCAGAGTTGAAAGCTTTGCATTTTCTCAATGATTAGCCCGAAATTAAAAAAAGTAACACAATAAAAGCTCTTAAATCTTCGTCCTGATTGAAGTTCAGACCTAAATCAACTGCTGTTAATTGTCAGTAGTCTCCAAAATCAGAGCGTGAGACAGACAAACAAACAGGACAACTACTATAACCCTCTCACGCATGCGTGCTGAGGGTTAATAAGTAGGAGAAGTGAGTAATACACTATCATTGGTGCTTAATAATTAAATGAGGCATGCTAATTCTGGTATATTTTGGTACCTTTAAAATATCCAAATGATGCATTTATGAAGTTCCAGTGATTTTTAGGGTTGATATTGATACAAATTGTGAAAGTAGATAAAGTTACAATTTTACAATTCTGGTAGAAGTAAATAAATACAATGAAAGTATTTGAAATTAAAATTCATTTATATGTACTCAATAAAAATAGAGTTTCAATGTCTCTATAACACAATGGAATGGACTATAGCTATACTGGAAACTGAAAATATAGGTACCATAGGCTTAATACCAACAATTGACTTATACTGTACAATCTTATATATTTTGCAGCTTGATTACACAGGAAACAGAACAACATTTCCCTACAGACAAAATCCAAGAATTGTTTCATGCTTTACTACAATTATACCTTCTCCTCCCACTATCATCTCTGAGGGGTCCATAGTCATCAATAATTTTGTGCTGTCCGGAGAAGCTTTCAACTTGAGTTTGGAGTGGACATTTCCTTTAGCTACTTTTGGGTTTGTCAACTCTTCTCAAATGATCATTCTCAAATCAACTGAAAATTCCACTGATGAAGTGCCTCAGGACATTACTTTAATTGATGATGACATTTTAGTAAAAATGTTCCACTTTCAGGTAAATAATAATTTTAGATAATGTATGAACTAACAAGCATTTTACTGCTTTCTTTTAGGATGCAAGAACTAGGACGTTAATTATGAATGAAAAGGCATTGAATGTAGAAGAAGATGTGCTCTGCTTTGAGTTACTGGTACGTATTGCTGCATAAGCAACTTAAGGGGTTTGAAAGTCTATCTGCCTTCACCTTCTTAAATTATCTCTTAAAAACGTTTTCAATGAGTTATTGTCTTTGTATTCCGTAACTGATGAACTATTTGATAATATAGGAGAATCCTTGCTAAATATATGATGAAACCCAGCTAGATTGTTTTTGTTTGTTTGTTGTTGTTTACTTCATAGTGTTTATATTCTGATTTAGATACGCTACAATAACACTTACACTCTGAGTGAATGGAGCTCTCCAGTCCTACTGACTCGGAATAGCTCAGTGACTACGAACTGTACTCTGCTACAGCCAACGTTCATGACTTCTACGGAGTCCACCAGCAGCTCAATGGTGGCTGCATGGATAGTGGCACTTCTTGTCCTGGTTGTTTTGGGAGCTCTGCTATTGTTAATCTCTCTCCCAATAGCAATTATTTTAATTCATAATTATCGCAACAGACGAGAGTTAAAAAGAATGTTAAGTGTGAGTCATTCATTTGATTCATTTGATTAGTTACTATTAGTATAGGCACAAGTTATATAGTATACATAATACATAATCTATTCATGCATGCATATATTGATTGGTTACTATTAGTATAGGCACAAGTTGTATAGCATTATACATAATGTATTCATATATGCATGCATATACAATTCTAAGATCATTACATTGTTATGAATACTTACTATTGTCAATGACTTATCTACCTTATGAAGTAGTAATAAAATTTAAATTTTAATAACAATAATAATTTTTTCAATAATTCTGTCATTCATGGCTGAAATAGTTGCAATTTTTCTCTGTTTTAACAGGAATATAATTATATTTAATACAAACTTAGTCTGACTTCTTGTCGAAGTCCTCCTTGCTATTATAATAATTTTTTGACAGGGTTCCAAAATTATGATTGACAATCAGAGATCATCGTATCCTGGAGGTTTATACCACAAGAGCTCTTCAAAGAAACTGCTGCCTGACTACAAGCCAGACAAGTGGGATATCCCTGAGGCAGACATCATTCTAGGGGAACAGCTGGGCAGTGGGTTCTTTGGGACTGTCTACAGAGGAATTGTGCAGAGGGACTTCAATGAGAGTGAATTCGGTGAATTAAGAGAAAGCAGGAAGAACTCTGTTGGTTGCATTGTTGTTGCCGTGAAGATGTTGAAAGGTTGGTAATAAAATGTGCATGCTTTTTTATTTTCAATGACTCAGTCATTTTCAGCTGAAATGATTACAACAATAGCATTAGAAAGATATATTTATTATCATTGAATATTTACAATAATAGCTAAATTCAGGAAAATCTGAAGTTTCAAATTTTTATTGTTCCAACTGATGAATATCCTTTGGGATCAAAGTTAAATTTGTATTGTCTACACAAATAGAGCTATAGTGAATAATTAAATTGTTTAATTTTGTGTAATTAGCTCGGGCAACTTTTGATGAGAAGAAGCGTTTCCTGGATGAAATAGATCTGATGAAGATCATTTCCTCGTCTGGGGGCAGTCCTCACGTGGTACAGATGGTAGGATGTGTGACGGCTACTGAGCCTTTCTGCCTCCTCACTGAGTTTGTGGAACATGGAGACCTTCTGGAATACCTCAAATCTATCAGATCTATGGTAAAGGGTCTTTTCGTTGACATTTGTAAAGTAAAACTAGCAATTTTTTAATAAAAGCAGTGCTAATTATTTATTTATGAGTTTTTATGTTACTAGGCAGCATGGGTTAATAATAATAATACGCTTGTCTGTCAGAAGATGATGACTGTGTGTAGCCACGAATAATTCATTAGCTGACCCAGGTTTGTAAAATGTCGCCAAAATAAGTCGCAGCATTGTTTGAAACAATGGCAATGGGTGTGTGTGTGTGTGTGTGTGTGTGTGTGTGTGTGTGTGTGTGTGTTAATAAAGCTGAGTCAGGTGGCTGAGATAGCCAATGCTAATTTAGAGCAAATATTTGATGTTCCAGTTGCAATTATCATTCATGGTTTGTAAATAATGTATTAAAGAATTATATATCATCTTAATAATATGTTTTGTCAGTGAGCAATGCTTTTAACATGTTTTCAGGTGCATCAATCATATAGCAGTATTATTTCAGATGGTTCAAGTGAGAGTTACACTTATGCTGTAAGTTAGATATCTGCAATCATTATTATTATTATTATCATTATTATTATTATTATTATTATTATTATTGTTATTATTATTATTATTATTATTATTGTTATTATTATTATTATTATTATTATTATTATTATTATTATTATTATTATTATACCCATCATCATCATCATCATCATCATCATCATCACCATCAGTAGTAGTAGTAGTATTAATTATTTTGTCTATTTATTTATTGGCGTATATTATATTTAGTAGCTGATAGGACTAGTATATATATATATATATTATATATATATATTATTATATAACTTGTATAATTTGCTTAATTACCAATGATTTTGTATTGTTTTGTGAAGATCATTAGTATTCCAAACAGCTAGCAGATTTGAGCAAACTTATTCATATTGTACTCTTTTAGTAAGCATTTGCAATGCTGTCTTCCTGCAGAAATGGGATACATCTACAACTGGAACATCTGACAATTCCAATGGCACTAGCTCCTCTGAGTCTTCTAAATTGAATCCTCACTATGACAGGCTCTTAATAAGTGTCACACCTTACCCGGAAAGTTCATATGCCAGGCTAGGAGATATCAGTGCTTCAGACTTGATATCCTTTGGGGCTCAAATTGCTTCTGGAATGGTGTGTATAGAGCAATAGTTAACTAAGAAAATATGTATTGACTTTCAAATGTTACTAATTTGACAATTGACACTACAGATCAAGATTTAGTGTACACTCTGAATGTTTAATTATATTTATCACATACACACACGTGCGCGTGTGTGCACATGCTCACAAACCTATACTTCAGTTGTAACAATTGACAGGGAAAACTTAAACTGAATGTTTAATTTCTTGCAGGACTATCTTGGCAGTATCAACGTCATCCATAGAGACTTGTCTTGCAGAAATATCCTCGTTGGTGCCAATAAATCACTAAAGATTACTGACTTTGGCTTGTCTAGAGCAGTTTCTGAAGAGTATCCAGTGTACAGCCTTATGACTACAAAACACTTGCCTTTCCGATGGATGGCTCTGGAGTGCCTCAAGGAACGTGACTTTACCGTGGAGACAGATGTTTGGTCATTTGGAATTACTTTGTGGGAAATTGCATCTTTGGGTAAGTTTTGCAACAAAGACTTTCTGAGTTCATTTGATAGCACAGGATATTGTATATCACACTTAGTTTTGCAGTAAGAAAATGTTTTTTATGCTTCATTTAATGTAACTAGGCTTGTTTGTTAATAAACATAAACAATCAATAAACTTATTTGTTCAATAGGACAGACATTGCAGTGATATCACAAAGTTATTTTTGTATAAAGAATAATTGACAAGAGTAAGTAGCTATTTAGTAGGAAGTGGCATATGAGAAGCAAAGAAGGCACTGAATTAAAATGACTTTAGCTGAAGCTTTTTAATTGTAAAAGGTGTCATTGCTGATGTCATTGTTTTCTCTTTTGAGAGTGTGTATTTTTATATGCTTTCTCTCTATCACTTCTAATTAATCACTCAGGAGGGTATCCCTACCCAACGATTGCCAATAATGAACTTCAGGCCTATTTGGAGGCAGGAAAAAGACTAGGGAAGCCATCTAACTGTGATGAAGAAATGTGAGTGCTCATTTATCTCTACTGCATTCAAAGTCAATCAACTTTGTGAATTAGGTTACTTCTTGATAATTCTTGATTATATTAGTAGTCCTTGTTTTGCTTTTCTTTTTGTTATTTGTTGTTATTTTTTGTTATTTTTTGTTATTTTTTGTTATTTTTTGTTATTTGTTGTTATTTGTTGTTATTTGTTGTTATTTGTAGTTATTTGTTGTTATTTGTTTCAAAACTACTACCTTTGATTCATTTTTTTTGTAACTAATTGCCTACACAATTGAGGTATAGCATTAGAAACTGTAGACATTATGAATTCTAAGAATAGGGTATTTTGGAGGGAAAATTATGTGCCTTTTTATTTGTAGCTACCAACTTATGCTACAGTGTTGGAATAAGAATCCCAGTGAACGTCCATCTTTTTCATCCTTGAAAGAGAGACTTGAAAACTTCTCAAGTTACTCAAAACTTCCACTCCAATTTCCTAAAAAGGCGGACAAGGATCATCCCTATGCAAGTGGCAAGCTCACTAAAGCAGCCAAGAAGCAGCATCAGCCGGAGGATGAAGACCCTTTCAACTCCCACCACAAGCGTCATTCTTTTCACAACGGAAATGATTATCATCTTGCCGGGACTTTGACAGTACAAGACGTCAGGCGCGTGCTATCTGAACCCGCCTTGGATAATGGGATGGAATTATTCACTGCACCTGTGCCGTCGGGTAATAGTTCCAGGGAACGATCCCTTACCAATTCATATGTGGACCTTCCTCAGAGGAAGCATGTGGCAGCGAAAGACGTGGCTGAGAGGGAAAAGAGTCGGCATGAAAGCGGAGAACAAATGATGCTGAATTTAGAGGTCCCTCAAGTTCAAATTTCATCAGCAAGTGATAATTAAATCCAATTGAGTTGGAAACTGCAACTTTATTTGATTCATACGAGTAGCCAACCTTTTTATTTTGCCTTTCATACTGGCTTATTTAATGCAACTTTAAGAAACATTACTGACTGATTCTCTGTTAGATTCATTGCTAGATTGTATATATTTAATGCTACAAATGTTATTGGTTATGGAGTTGTGTCACACTACACTCTTCGCACTCATTAGGATAGTCATTCCTCAGGGATGGGTGCAATTACAACATAATTCTGATTATGTCATTCATTAAGAATTTGAGTACTGGGTTTATCAGCCTACTGTAATTATATTACCTGGTTTAAATGGAATGAACACACAGAGCTCAGTTTCTATAATATGTAGCTACATTGCAGAATCTTAATAAGTATAAGGTATATTGTTGTAAACGAACTAAAACAAATTAGTAAGCCTACATACTAATCATTCTCATTATGATGGATATATATATATATATATATATATACATATTATATTACAAATAACTATATCTATTGAGTTGATGCTACAATACCGTACAGGCTTTTACTTAAAAAATACTTTCACTCATTCACATCTTCGATGAGTGTCATCAAAGAGTAGTAAATTAGTACTACCACATCACTGCCAAGGGAGGTGGTCTCCATGCATGGGACTCCTGGCTGACACTGCACTAACAAAGGTCAGACCCTTAATGTCAACATGACCTTTCAATTTACTCATACACTTCACATATTTCTTAGGGATAGCCAGCTGGCATCATCATGCTGGAAGTTAGAAACATTTTATTTCATATTACAGCTCTTTCCTGGTCAGTTTGGCACTATTACTACACAATTTCTTTCTCTTTTTTTTTTTTTATTCATCAGAAGCATTCCCCCTCTTTCACATGCTTTTTAAAATGATACAGAATTAAAAAATATTTGGTCGCTACCGGGAATCGAACCCAGGACTGCTTGCCTGATGCACAAGAACCAAGTGTGTTAAGTAAGCGGTCCTGGGTTTGATTCCTGGTGGCGACCAAATATTTTTAATTCTGTATTATTTAAAAAAGCCTGTGAAGGAGAGAGAATTGTGAAATTATTTGGACGGATAATGTAATTCAGTGATTCTGCAGCAGGTGCTAGATTTTGTATTTAATGCAAATTACATTTTGAGCTATCACACTGCTAAAATGTGTTGACAAATCACCCTGGGCTATACATATACAATTCACTCATTGGCTAAATTTGAGTCCATCATCACAATGGTGGTGACAGATACCACTATATAAGAGTAATAACAGTTTCCTTTGCACTGTTTTATTACATGTGTCAAACTGCCCCCACAACTTGTTCAGTCTTGATCCGCCCACGTGCCTCTCCCCACTATGGCTTCAGAATTACCCAAACAACACTTGCCAAAAGCCACCACCAATGTAAACACTAAACAATCCTAATTAGCCAAGTCTTGGCAGCTAAAAGCAGCTGCCACATTGACCTGGGCCAGTCTTTGCCTTCCCCATAATGTGTCTGAGATAGTTAGTAAGACAGGTAGTTTGTTTTTGAGGATGATGAAGAACAGTCAATTATTCATGTGGTGTGTGTGGCTGGGGATATCCAGCTATACTATTGCTGTTTGTGAGATGATGGCCCATGAAGTCTGTGACAGAAGCTGTCTGGATAATCCTGAGATAAATTGGCCTCCAAAAGGATTTGTGGACTCTGAAAGAACTGTGAGGTGCTCCCTACGATGCCAGATGGAACCAGTGAGTTGTTTATCTTGTTGGCTATATACTGTAAACTCACAAGAAGAGGAAAATGCTAAGTGCTGTTGTGGTAATAATGTTTTATTTCTCCCTTTTACTGAGCAAACAAACTTACAGCTACAGTAGGAGTTTGTCAGTTTTAGAATTGTTTTACCTTTGGCTATAAAGCTTATGATGAAAGTAAAAGATAAGACAAGAGTTTTATACAATTGTAAATATTTTGGTTATTGCACATAGTGCAAACCCCCAGTGTAGACAACGGCAGAGATTGTTTGGACAAGCCCAGCCATGAGGAGACTATACATCCTGTGGTACACGTCACATAGGCTGTCAGACTAGTAAAGTATCTTATTTGTGTCATACTACTACCATATTATACAATTGATCATGGTACAAAGAAAATAAGACAGTTTTAATTGATAAATAGTTACCATACACAAAGTGGTTAGATCAAGGGAAACACAAGTAGATAAAGCATTAGCTAAATTTATAAAAATTTGTATGTAAATGAAATTGATTATAATGAAATTTCAGTGAATTTTCAAATAAATAAAAATAGCTGTTCTATTCATGATCTTAGATTTGTCTTTTAAAAGTGTTATTGTATACTGCATATGATGCTGTTCAACAACACTGCTCCCACTTTGTTTTGTCTCAGTGTCAAGCCACAACATTATTACTGGCACAAGTGTCAGTATGAAATACTTTAGATGGCTTTCACTCTCTTCTCTCTTTGATTCTTTATCTCTCGCACAGCACAACACCACCTGCTTCCAGGAATGCTTGGCACAGATCAGCACAATCTGCCCCAGTCCTTCGGTAAGTCCACTTGCAACCACTTCATTCCAATTTGAAGTGTTAATGAAGTCCTTCATAGATCAAAGAATTGGCCAAGGGCTATGGTAGTCCAAGATGCTGTCGTTAAATGAGTATGGCTGTAACAGACGGTCAAGAAGCAACATTTTTGGTACAATAAATAAGCTGAAATGATTTGCATAAGTGCTATACAAAAAAAATTGATTGGCAGCTAAATCAATCAGAATGGAGTGAATGTTCCTTAAAACAAAGTGTATGTGTGTGTTTGTGGTGTGTGTGTGTGTGTGGGGGGGGGGTGGGGGGGGGTATTTCTTAGCACTGTACATATACCATTCTATTCTTCATAACTTTATTGCTTCAGAGGTCATTTTGTGGAAACTTCTGTATTTTCTTACAGGGTTATTGTGATTCCATTAGTGGAAGGACTCAAAGAGAAGGCAATGACACTAATTTATTAACTCAATTGGTAACTCAAAAGTTACCAGATAACAACCTCCAAGTCTCAATTCCAATCAATAGTACCAAAAACAGTTCTCTTTATTACTACCTTGTGTTGGAGAACTTGTCTACTAACCAAACAGCATTCTTGCCAATAGTGAGTCTTTAAGGGGGTGGGGTCACAGCAAAATTGTAAAATAATACAAACACTCTAACAATAATCCAGAACTCATCAACAGTCACAATTGACCTGTCAGGACTGGTTTGCTATGACTTGGAAGTGTTTTATGCCGTGGATTCTGACCTAAGGAAGTTATCGCTGACTTCTCCACCCACTCTCATACCCAGTGAGTAGAAGTAACAGACTCCATTGTCCGCACATATTGAAAATGTTTGCATTCAAATATTGTTTTCGTGTTTGTTACAGTTAGAGCTTCCGTGCCCAATATCCTGCAAGTTAAGTTTGAAGAGAACTTCAGTTTTGTGAGGCAGGCCATTGTCAATATCTCTTGGAGTCCAGTAGATTCAGACAAGCTGTGTCACTACAGAGTGACCTTGATCCCTCTTTCGGACCAAGGAGACAAGATCTGCAGCAATCGATACTCTATTTCAGCGGTAGTGGACAAGGTGAATTGTAAAATGACATGGAGACACTCAATCATGATTGATGTAGCCAATTGTTTAATAATTTTGTAGTTTCAATCAAATGTATCGTTTGGAGAATCAGATGATAGTGATACAGCGCCACTCTACGACTGCATATACAATGTGACGGTATGTTCATTATTTGTATGCATATATCTTATGCCAAAGCTATAAAACAACATGTGTGATTATTACGTTGTATTATTTAAAACAATTCAGGTGCGAACATTTCCTGGTGGAGATTATATTACCAAAGTGTTGAACATTCAATGTAAGAATTGTACATAAGAGTTAAGTGCAGTCAATCAACAAAAAAGTGTGTTTAAGTTTTAAGTATAAAATAGGGCTGTGATGATTGAGAACACTATTATTACAGCCAAGAGTGATAGAACCAATACCAGCTTTTGAAAATTAAATTGTAAAATTGTTGACTATTTCCTCACACTTTTAATCTCCTTTTAGTTGCTCTCTTAAAAATTAATAGCAAGAACACTATATAATAAATTCACCACTTCTATTATTTTTAAATCACGTGACATTATTGTTACATTACAGACAATGGACCAGAGTCCATCCTGACTCTCCGTTGCCAGGCAATATATAATGCCAGCAAAGACAATTATGACATCTTGGGCAGCTGGTCTGTCTCTGATCCCAGAGCGGCGGAGGCCATTGAGGCCTACTCTGTAGTCCTGAAGAGGACATTCTTTGGTGACACACGAGCAGTGTCTATTCCTGGGTATTCTACCATGTCTATTAGTGTAAGTCAGTAATATAGCATTGTGACAGCTCAATCTTTGATGGATAGTGTGTTGCGTTTCCTGTGAGGGGATTCTTAGTTTTTAAAATTGGCCGCATTATATATTATGATACAGTAATTATTCTCAATTTTGATTTGTATTTTAGATAATGATGTTGACATAAAATGTGAAGATTAGGAATAAATTCACATTACAATAACTTTGTGCTTGAATGTATAGCTATTATACATCAAACGTAAACTGTTGGTATATAACTAGATCTGGGAGTGGGCAGCTGCTGTCTGTAGTTGTTTTTAAGTCTGTTTACTTGCTTGTTTGCTCAATTCCTTCTAAAATGCAAGCTTAATAGAAAGCCATAATTTTTAAGCAACTAATTCATTTTCTAAAATATAACACTAAATTCACCATCTTGAGAAGGAAACAGATGGCGCACATTAAACTATGATGATCAATATCTATTAATTTTTGTTTCAATTTTTTATACTGTTCTGTATCAGGAAACAACAGTGACATATCCAGACTTAAATTTCTTAACAGGAACTGGGTTCTATACCATATCTGTGAGTTTGTGTATCGATTCCTTGAAGATAAAATTAGAGTAACTATTATTATTTACAAGGTGTTTCCATTTCGCCTTCCTGACGACCATATCTACCGCTATCGAAACTCTTTGTTTCCTAGTGTATTTGCAAAAGTGTGCAGGATATGGGCCCCACCTAGAAATCCTGACCCCATCACCATGGTGACTATATATGACCCTTATTTCATTGATGGCTCGTTATTCTTCATCGTGAACTGGACCCTCCCGGCTTTTTATAATAACGAGATAAAGAGGATGGAAATCCAAGTGCTGTCTGGTTCTAGTGAATTAGTTACGACATTATTTTCATCTGCCACAGTTGAGGCAAGTATGAAATAAATTGAATGGGCATTAACAGAAGTGGTAAAAAAATAGCCAACACTGAAATTATATATTTAGGAAGAGAGCAAAGATATTGCGTTATGCATTGATATATCTTTGATTTCATTTTTTTAGATCATTACATCAGAAAGAATTAAAATTAATGATTTAGCATCATTTAACATTACAAATGGTACCCTTTATGTGCAGGTAAGTAGTCGGTACTTGATATTGCACATACTCCAAATAATAATTGGGAATTTTTGACTGTATAGGTAAGAATAAAAGATGGTTTAGATCTCTATGGCGAGTGGAGTCAACTATCATCACTTACTCTGGCACAAGTTCGAGTAGTCACAAGTGCCACGCCCACTGATACTGGTGAAACTGAACTAGGGGGTCTCCCAATGTACGCAGAAGTACTCATTGGCTTACTAGTACCGGCTATCTTCTTCGGCTGTATAGCATGCCTTGTATCACTACACTTCTCAATGAAACGTCGACAAAAGAAACGATACATTAAGAGATCTGTAAGTATATTCTCCAATTAAATATTTAATTGGTTTAAAGTTTAGGTTAATACATAGTCAAGACATTTGATAAAAAGTAAACTAAATTTTCTGCATTTACAAGAGAGTTGATTAAAATACAAAGCGACTGTTTCTACTTTGACTAAAAGAACTTAATATATTTTTATTGATATAGCTTAGTTGTAGTTTGGAAGACTAGACAAAGTTGAAATATTTGACATCAACTTCTGTACAATTAATATCAGTTCAGTTAATAAAATTGAAATGGACTCACATGATAATCTATTCTGATTATTGCACATGATAGCCCAGTGATATGGTCATTCTTTCAAGAACTTCCTCTCTAAAAAGATGGCCAGGAATCCTCCAACCATTACAGTCAACATTTTACCTGGATGCTTGGGAGGTTGCCCCTGAGGATATTACTATTTATGAGGACAGTGTATTAGGCAAAGGGTTCTTTGGTGAAGTCCACAAAGGTCAACTCAGTGGACGTACCCAAAAGAGGAGCTCTATCAGAGGAATGCGAGCACCTAGATTTTCTCTTGCAAGCGTTGTGGCCATAAAAAGACTTCAAAGTAAGTTGTCAATTCTACTTGTGGTTTTTGGCTATTGTTGGTTTGCTCTGTTCCATTCCTTTTGTTTTGCTATTGAAGTACATTTCAACCTAGCCATATCACTGAACTATATACAAGGCTTATGTAGAAATGTATTTCTGAATTGCTTGCCAAACAGAAATTTAAGTTCATATTGGCATCAGTAACTCTGTGAATGACTTCATTTAGTTGAAGTCAAAATGATTATAAAATAGAGTGGTTGCATACAGTAGGGAAATGTGGAGCATCATTTGGAGTAGGTTTATTCTTGTGACTATGATAGGATAGCTAGCTATCCTTTTCATTACCAGCATGAACTAATACTTCACAGTGTGAATCATTTTCCCAAATAATGCCCGCTCACAGGTCATGCTGATCAGCATGAAAAATCCAACTTCCTGAAGGAGATAGAGTTGATGAAGAAAGTTTCTGGAAATGACAACGACCTCAGCAAGTTTGTCGTGAACATGGTGGGATGCGTAACCACGAAGGAGCCAATGGTTCTCATTTTGGAATATATGAAATACGGCAATCTTTTGGAATACCTCAGATACGTCAGAAATCGCAAGGTAAGTGAAAAAAAGGATTATAATTATGGTACAACATGTCAACAACATTCTAGCCGATTTAACTGACATGCATAAGTGAATATATTGAAACATTGTCTGTACGAGTCCATATTCTCTGTATATTATCTTTACTTAATTGTTAATGAGAAGGTAAAGATCTGAGTGGGAGCATGCATTAAACTGAGAAGAAAACTGTCAGGATCTATAAATGACTTTTTGGCAACTTTAATACCACCTTACTTTTATTTTTCTTAGATTAAAGGAGGAGAAGTACTGATACCTGCTCCTTACTTGGTATGTTATTGACAAAGTGTTGACCTAATAGGGGATTTGCATGATGACATCACGTAACATCCTACCACGCCCACCGATGGTATCACTGCACACCGTGTCCCATTCAAAATGTATTAGTTTTGCTGACCGCCTGGTCTATTTTTTGCTGTAGCACCAGCGCCAGGCTGCACAGAGCTTCCAAATTACAGGAATAGCTTTATTATGAAATTTACTAACTGCTGATAGCAAAAGTTTAGGATTTTCAGCCCTGGCTATTGGAATTCCTGGGAGTGAAATTTGGTGATGGTTATCTAACCACCCTACTTCTTCTTGGAACTCACCTTGAAAACTGAGACTGGCTGGTTTTTCTCAGAATTCTATAGCCTGGGGGTGGCCTGCCTATTGTGCTGTGGATTTTCTTAGAAGTAACCTGATTGTGGTGAAGTTATCATCTCCATAAACTAGTGAGGAGACATAAATGCAACCACCTGTCTAACAGACTCAGACTCTGGCAGAAATACCATTTATAAAAGCAAGTAGCTATAGTTGAACATCTTACTCTTAGTCAGCTTCATGTTGTGAAGTTGAGATAGATATAAGGTATGTATTTGCTAGCAAATATTGGCAACTTAAAAGAAAGGTAAGCAAAATGGTATGTAGCTAAACAACAGCCTCGCGATACTGTGACTTGTGACAAAGTAAAGAGGTCTAAGACATACTTCCTATATTGAATATAATTATATAGATCCAGATAGTTGTCTTTGAGAATCAAGGTATACACGAAAAACAAGAAAAAATATTTACCACAATTTTGCTAACTCCATTACTAGCCATCAGAAGTTTGGACATTGAATTAGCATTAACAGGTTTTTCTCTTAGTGCACTCAATTATTGGTCCACCAATTTGATTCACTTCATAGTATTTTATTATGATTATCATCATCATTATCACCCGCAGTAATAAATTTTCTCACAAAGCGTGTGGGACTGTTGTGTATCTATGGACTGTATCAGTAATAATGTCCTGTTTGCTAGTTTTTAACTAGAATTTATATGTCCCTTCACCATTTTTTTTTACCTCTTCAACAGGTAGCTAGCTAATGGCATTACTTAACTCCACAGTAGGTGGGTTATTTTAGGTAGTTAATGCACGGACATTAATGTCCTGCAGAACTATTGCTTTCATGTTTTACACTGTGGTTAAACTGTAACTAAACAATCAAAGAAAATGAATACATATTGAACTAAGGGGAGAAAGATAATTAAAATAAACATAAAAACATACTCAATCTAAATAAAGTAAACTTGATCAGTAATAAGAGGCAATATTAATTGTAGGCTTGCCAATTCTCCACTGCCGTCCCTGTAGCAATGCTTTTTGTTACAATATCCTCCACAAAGATATTCAAGAGTTCTTCCACATTGTGGAGCAAAACAGCTAATGATACAAATCCTATCTTTTTAGAAATTAATCATTTCTTTCTCATCAGTTTATCCTACAGTTATGAAATGATCACCATGTTGTTCTTTCTTCTGTTATCTTAGCATTCAGGAACAAAGCAATCTCTTTTTCTAACTTCTCTTGTAAGACTCACCAATCCCTCCAGAGAAATTAGTATCTTCACCACAATCAGCTTCTAAGAAGCAGGCCACCCCCAGGCTATAGAATTCTGAGAAAAACCAGCCAGTCTCAGTTTCCAAGGTGAGTTCCAAGAAGAAGTAGGGTGGTTAGATAACCATCACCAAATTTCACTCCCAGGAATTCCAATAGCCAGGGCTGAAAATCCTAAATTTTTGCTATCAGCAGTTAGTAAATTTCATAATAAAGCTATTCCTGTAATTTGGAAGCTCTGTGCAGCCTGGCGCTGGTGCTACAGCAAAAAATAGACCAGGCGGTCAGCAAAACTAATACATTTTGAATGGGACACTGTGTGCAGTGATACCATCGGTGGGCGTGGTAGGATGTTACGTGATGTCATCATGCAAATCCCCTATTCATATGGTATCAATGCTTCATGCTTACCATGTTATTTTTTAACATACACTAACATCATCATAGTTCAAAATAAGTGTTATTATAATAAGTATTTTTAACAGTTCGATACCTTGCTGCGTTGAAGTATGTGAAAACTAACTTTTGTTATATCAGTTATGCTATTTAAAGAGAAAAATTTGAGAAATATCGGAACTACTGGATATAATAACTATCATTATTATGTACTGAACAAGGCCTAACGTCAATTGCCACATAGGAAATGCATTAAAGTAAACAGGATATGGCTTAAAAGGCAATACTTTCCCATATCACCGGTGTTCAGAGTTGTCACTTTGAAATATTACATCCCCCCAGGTTATACAAGTGTTTATTGCACAAGATACTCGTTACAATGGCATTCAAGCATGAGCAATACATAAAAAATATTTTATTTATTGGATGCAGTAGAATATCACTCATCTGATTGGCCGTATTTACGCTCGTGCCTGCGACACTCGTAAATACTAAGCCATCAGACTCGTGATATTCTCCTGTATCAAATGAATAGTATGTATTTTATTGCTAGGAAAGTGATGGAGCCTACTCACAACTACCACCATCATCAAAATATGACGCTCTCGGGAATATCGAAGAAGAAAACCTGTTGGAATTTGCTCGGCAAATAGCTGCTGGAATGGTAAGTGGAGAGATAATAATTTCAACTTTGCTCGTGTTTCTATAATCATACCAAATTGGTGTCTACTTATGCCGCAGGAGTACTTGTCTGGCTTAGGAATTATCCATAGAGACTTGGCATGTCGGAACATTTTGCTAGGAGAGGATAGAAACTTGAAGATCTCTGACTTCGGCTACTCCAGGCAATTAAGCCCGGACGATATCTATGTCATCACTTCGCATGGAGTCCTGCCCATCAGGTGGATGTCTATTGAGTCTCTGTTTCACCGGGAGTTCACAACAGCATCTGATGTGTGGTCATATGGTGTGGTGCTATGGGAGATCACAACTCTAGGTAAGTTCTTCATTATGACAAGACCCATCCTTTTAGTTTGACTAGTGCAGACTACTAATTGGTGCAGATCTTATGATTTCATTAATCTGCCATTAGACTCTTGAGCCAGAATGTAGTATTTATTTTTGCTTGCAATAATAAGTATGCCTATTAGCACGCTATCTTAATTTCTATTAGGTGCCCATCCTTATCCTAATTTCACCAATGATGACATCGCCAGGGAGCTGCGTCGTGGTTACAGAATGAGGAAGCCAGATAACTGCTCCACAGATGTGTAAGCATGTGTTACTTAGTAAGGGCTTGGCTCTGACGAGATATATTTTGTCTGTATTTATAGGAATGAATTAGTACCAGAACTTTAAATTTTAATCACAGACACAATAGCGCACATTCTCAATATAAAAATGGGATTAATCTCATGAATATTTAGGCTTGGTGGCATGATGGATTTTAAAAAAAGGTAATATTGAAACAAATTGTTTATATTTACATGATGACGAGTAGAAGATGAGTCGGTTGTATTCATAAACAACAACTAATAGTCACACTGAGTTCTTTACATTTTTGGGTTATGAAACTTTCCCTATGATGAAGATTTGCAGTCATAATTGAAATATCTCTTTCACTCTTTCACGATATTGTACATTGCATTTATACATTATAATTGCTACTTTATATTATATATTGAAGGACTAGTGTAGCTAATTACAGTAGTGCTGAGGGGTCACAAATTTGATGGTTTATTATTATTATTATTATTATTATTGTTTTTATTATTATTATTATTATTATTATTATTATTTTATCATCATCATCATCATCATCATCATCATCATCATCATCATCATCATCATCATCATCATCATTATTGCTATTATTATTACTATTCTCTAGCTATGACAAAATGTTGTACTGCTGGAGTGAAAGTCCATCTGAACGGCCTACATTTAGCCAGCTCCGTAAAGAGTTTGATCGGTTCCTCAGCGTCCACATGCAAGACCGTTATCCCTACATTGAAATAGAAGTTACTCAGTCATGCAACTACGATGAACTCGCTCCTGAAACTGGACAGAGAAGGGCAAGTACGAGTAGTGGGGAGATGAAAACTGTGAATCTTAGTGATGAGGAAGATGATGTGGGCTTGTTGAACAACACAAGGTAAAGGCAGAGAAGAGTTTAATACTAGGAATGTAGCTGTTGATCCATGTATTGATGTACGCAATGCATATAATTACTACTTCAAAAATATCTGCACTGTAGGCACACGAGTTGATTTGAAATTCAAAATAAGACAATTATACATGCCTATAGAATTAGAAAGTACAAAAAAATTTTTAATTACGGTTTTATTCTATATAATATATTATATGTAATAAGTAGCAATATATCATTGTTGTGTCTGTCAATATCATCATGTGCAGGCGTAATCAAATCTCTAACAAGACAAAGAGCAAAACGAGCATCTTAAGTTCATCGACTTTTTATTACGATGATGAAGAGAAATCAAATATGACTGAGGTACTGAAACCTGAAGATTTTGCCACTACTGACCCATATGACAAGTTGTATCCAGCTATCGAAAACTCACGAAATTCTTATGACAATTTGTCTCCAATTCTTACTAGCTCAAACACTCTACCGGGAAATGAAGTGGCTGGTGTAGAAGATGCTGTAGGTGAAGAAGAGGTCAGATTACAAAGTACCTATGACAAGTTATCTCCAATTCCTCAGGATAGTGAGAGGGCAGAGGTTGAAATATCTGATGATAAAGCAGTGGTCACTTCGAGTTCAGCAGATATAGTTTTGAACAAAAGAGAAGAAAGTCTAACTAACAGTTCAACCTCAAGGTCATCATTTACAGAAGACCTACTCTACCACTTCGAACGCAGATTATCTGACTTGGGGCCACGCAGCAAGTATCCCTGCCTGCAAAAATTAGAGAGGTCTGTGACTAGCGGAGCATTTGATGGGAAAGCAAGAGACAGAGGTCAAGGGCCAAAGAAGAAAGAGAGGAACTCAAGCGCTGTAGGGAGGAAAAAGATAGTCAGAGCGGGTGGCAAAAGGTGGAAGAGACAAGGCGGCCATTTTGAAAATGGTGACCATGGAAAGGGAATGAGAAAAACTGTGGAAGAAGGAGCAGGAATCAATGAGAATTCCAAGTCTTCAAAGAGAACTGTCTTTACACCTGATATGAGTGCTTATGACACTTTAGAGCCCCTCGGTTGTGCGAACTCTAACTTTCAGGGCTATGACTCCCTATCATCAATGAACAAAGTTGCAACAGCTTCATTTAATTGACTTCAAACACGTTAATTATCATCTTTGTAAATTATTACGAAATGAGGAAACTAAATATATTTTACTGATTGTTAAATGTTGTTTTTAATACTTGTTATGGTAGTGACTAAATGATAACTTATTAGCTATAATCATGTCAATAAGATCAGGAAAAAGATGAAAAATTATGATGCATTTTTTTTTTTTTACTTTTTATTGTTTAGTCAAGAAAGGAATACATTTTTAATAAGGATATGGCCTCTATAAGTGACTTTCTCAGTGTGTGGCAGCATTGTAGTTCATATTTAGGATCACAAGCATCGTCAGTTTTATATGAAGTCTGTATTGCAATGATTATTATTATAGAAAGTGAAACAATTGGGTAAGGGACATCTTATACAGTTGAAAGTGATTCAGTCATCTTATCAGCATCCATGGCAGCTATCACACATTGTTTCAGAACTTCTTGTGCAATCTCTAGCTTCTGATTGGTCTCTACGGTTTGTGATAGCATCAGTTCTTTCTCAGTCATGTACATGAATTGTACCAAAACAACATCTATTTCTAGACTATATACTTCAAACTGAAGATTAATAGTTTCTAATTCCAACTTGTGTCTAATCAATTCAAGTTGGCTCTTTTCGTCATATGACAGATCTGATTGTTTTAGATCCAATGTTTTGATGACTACTTTTTTCTTCTTCATAGCATAATCCAGTTCTTCAGATAGAGTTAATTTTCTTTCTTCATAGCTCAACAGAACTTTGTTCAACTGGACAAGGCTAGTCTCAGAATCCAAAGTTTTTTCAAGCTCCATTCTAACCTGCTTGAAGTTATCAACTTTCCTCTTCAAATGGGATATTATGCTCACCATTAGGTTTCCTCCGCTATCAACAGTTCTTCCTGGTTGGTAATTCACAATTAGGTGTGAAGACAGCTTTCTGTTCGTTAAACTGGGAACATCACTTTTCTCTGGCAACTTCTTCTCCTCAATAGCACTCACAGAGCTATGACTCTTTCGCTTGAGCGGATGATGACCATTGATTATTTCTGTCAGCTCTTTGTTTCCCAAATAGTTGTTGCAACTTTGAGCTTTGGCCTTCCTTTTGCTCAACATTCCTCAATATTAGCTCCTTCCTATCAGATAAAACTTAAATATAGCAGAGAACATAATGTACAATTTGGTGCACTAACATAAGGAAGTAGCTATGAATGTATGGTAGCTAGCTATAGCTTGTAGCTAATATTGCAGTCGTGTGTGATCTCCCGCCGGTAGCCCATTAGCTACCTGTACAAGGTAAATTGCTAATGAGTGTGTAGCTAATTGTATCATTTACAGTAGCAGTCTCAGATCTAGGCACACACGTCACTTATGATTGCTTAATTCCAGTGAAGCATCCATAAGTTCCTGTCTGTTGTTGTAACTAATATACCTTACAAGAAGTGTTCAGGAAGTTAGCTAAACTGCCAAGCCACATTTGTTTTGAAATGAGCATGAGGCTTGCTGTATTGATAAGCTTTTTTTTGTTAACTTTAAATTAAATACAACATGACCATCTGAATTTGATTAGTTGACATAATAATGTAGCTATACATTATAAAGCCATGTTCATATCAAACATTTCTATATAAATTCTTAGGGTGGATAGCCTGGGGTGCTAATGTGATACTGCACTCAGTGTAAATATTGTTTACATCTACTCATCTAATTTTACCAAGTTAGTAGCCATAACAACTTTTCTCTTTGTTTATTGTAGCTATCACTCTTTCGAATTTCCCAAGCTTTACTGTGGTGAACCCACCACATCGACAGGACAATGACACAACATCTTAGCTAATGACACACACTAGTAATGGTATTGTCACAAACACTAACATCTCATTCAGAACACATTCCATTCTCACAGCCTCATTATTGTATCATCCTTTAGTGAGCATGCTCGAGCTGGTTTGCTATAATATATGGCCAGCTCAGGCTTGTACTTTAGTTACTATCATGCTGCTTGATCCTTTATCTGGCCTAACCTAAGAACTGAATTAAGATATCAGGGATTGGGTTGGGAAGAAGCTTCAAACAGCTTGGAAATATAGCAGTAGTAACTCTGGTGGCAGCCTACTTGGTCTGTCTTCCCCTACACCTGGTGACAGCTCTCTGTGACTACACCACACTTACCTAATCCTTTGTTTTTCCTTCCCTTGATAATTTCATGTTCCATCTTTCTACTCAACCACATGTAAGCACTCAGTTTATCTCCACTGGAATGGGTACTCTCAATGTTGTATGGTTCTGAAACGAGACCATGCTCAGCTGCATCTTCACTGTCACTTATAGCTAAAGTGTTTCATCTGCAGAATACTACATCACAGTTTCCCCCAGTTGGAGGACTTGAAGTTTTCCTCCAATTCTTCAACAGCACCTCAAACTTCCATGGAATCTTGAAGGACTGTTTTAATGCTTTCCATGGGAACCCCTGCTGTTCCAGGAAGATGTTCCTACTTTATTCTCAAATGATTATAAAAGAGTAGAGGGGAGGAATTAGGAGTAAGGAAATCCTTTAGCTTGTGACCGGCCTGAAATCCGTCACTAAATTTGTTACTGGCTAGGTGGCTATAGAAATGTAGCTGTGCATAATAATATGATAGACCCATTAAACTAGAAGCAGACTACTGTTATCATGCCCCATTCTGTTGCACTTCTCTAGCACAAAGGACTGATAATAGTCACAGTGTTTTCCAGACTTTCTGCTGTTGCTTTTATCCTCCTCACCAAGTATAGCCCTCACAAAGTGGGGTCACAAATTAATAGTGTCACTTTCTGAAGGAACAAAGAGATTTAGAATCCCACTGTCAATATAAAAACTAGCTATACATCAGCTATGTTCTGAATTCTAATTAATTACTGCAGCCCATTTACCACTAACCAGTGTAGTTTTACATAGTGTAGTTTTACATACTGTAGATTAACAAAAGTGATATGGTTTTCTAGTAAAACTGAATCAATACTACTAGCTACAGTTTATGAAATAGAATAAATTGTGTTCCTTATATAAAAGAAAAAGTCATTGTCAATCCAGTGGACCCAGTAAGATGCTTCCCAATCTCCTAGGGCGAGTGGCACCTCGACCTGGCCTGGAATATATTATAATTGATATTTCATCACATTTTTATAGACAGACTTACATACTTACAAACATTAAATATTTACAATGAAAATAAAGAGTGAATCTAAGAAAGTATGAAGAAGGCAAAGTTAAGCAGTGGTTGGCAATTTTTCAACAATACAATAGCTAATTTTGACACATATATCCCTCAGTAAACACCACGAGAGCTGGCAAATGTTACATAGCATTTGTAGACTATTCAAGACTTAGAAGCAAATAATGGGTAAGCTCAACGTGCCCTATTTCACATAGATTATCTTGCTACTGGGAAGTCACACTGATTAATCATTATGTCCACTCAACAGCTAAGCAAAAAACAACAACAACAAAAAACAAACAAACAAAAAACATCCTTGATGGGAGACTGAGCTTTAGAAGCTGGAAAACTTCAATACAGTGAATATTTCTCTCAATTGTGGCCTCACCTTATACTACTAAGCAAAACATATTACTCTGCTAGCAGCATTTAAAGTGTGTGTCTATCCAATTTAATGATTCATGACTAGTCTAACCTTGATAACAGAGCTTTCTTCCCAGCACCAGGTGATTGACACGGTCCAAGACAAGGACTTTCTGGAACTACGCACAAAAACATAAGTCAATTCAGCTGATTAGATTTAATTTTAGTTGATACAATAGAGAATCAAAATAATAGACAATAAAAAAGAAAAAAAGAAAAAAAGAAGAAGAAAAAAAACAAAAAACAAAACAACAACAAGCAACAAAAAAAAAACACAACAACCAAAAAACAAAACAAAAAAAAAACAACAACAACAAAATCTCATCCATCACCTATTATGTATATTTTGCAATATGTACGTAATACTTATTAATACTCACCTGGTCTTGGTTCTGGAGTTGCTGGTGACCTGAATGGACCTGGACTAGGAGAGTAAGCTGAAGAAGGTGACCTTGGCAAGACATGTGGGCCAGGCGATGAAGAACCTGCCATCCTCTCCTGTTCAGTGTTCTCTCCATCCGACATATACTGTCTCCAATAGTCGTCGGAGATCCCCAACAACTTCATCATCACCTTGGGCTGCTTCTCAGTATCCTGCAGAATTATTCTATCTGGAGGGTTTGGGGAGGCGTGGCCCACGATGGTAGGACCGAAGATCTTGGCCAGGCTAGTTAGAGGCATTTTGTTTGTATTGCAGCTCTGTCCCACCTTTTGAAGATGGAGGATGAGGAAGGCCAGGGTATCTTTGTTGGCAGGGGGTAATTCGGCAAGTGCTTCTAAGGTGGATGCTAAAGCAACATCATCTGCTTCATTCTCTATACAAGAAAGACAGAACAGTGGCAATGGAAAGATTAGTGTCACAATAGGAGTGCTAGTCAAGAACCTTGGAAATGACGCATATTATTGAAAGTATAAAGCTACTATCGAACCTAATTAATTTTTATTAATAATAACAGCAATTTTTCTCATTCTAACAGCCAATAGAACGAGAAAATTTGCTATCTATATAATAATACGCTTGTGTGTCAGTAACAAAGATGACGACGACGGTGTGTATTCATGAATAATTCATGAGCTTTGTATGGTTCGGTAAAACATCGTTCATTTGTGGTAGGTAAAGTATCGCCACAATCAGTAGAACGTGCTGGTTACTTCTAAAAAGCGGGTGCAATTGATGATGGAAGGCAGCGTAGGTTTCAAAAAGGAAGGTGAAAGTATGGAAGAGAAGGTAAAAGGCGATTAATTGTAACTGAAAAGCGGATAGAATCGGCGAGGTAAGGGGTGTAGGATTAAAATGGAAGGGAAGAGAAGGCAAAAAGGCGAACGATTAATTATAACTAAAAAGCGGGTGGAATCGACGAGTAAAGGCGGGGGGGTTAGTGTTCAAAAGAAAGGCCAAAGTACGAAATAAAAGGCAAAAATTTCTCAGGACAGAAATTCAGGAGAGACAGACAAAGTAAAAGGGGGCTCCTCAAGAAAAAGAGCTGAAGTTAAGAGAGGAATAGCTCAGATAGTTCAGAAAAAAGAGAGTAGGAGAGGGAAACTTATGTAACCTTAACCAATGGTAGAGAATGATAACTGAGTAAGATAACTTGTGCTACTGCATTCTTACTTTGCAATACGTCAAGTGCCACTATGTCGGGGTATTATTATAATTATTTCAGCCAAGAATGACTGAATCATTAATACTATTGTTGTTGCGGTTTTGTTTGTGGTGTCCATGGACATGTGTTACTAATGAGCATATGTGTGATTCAGCAGTTGCTACATGTTACACTTATCGTGATGACCTTCAGATACATAGTAACTGAACTAGCTGTATTAAGTATGCATAGTGCAGCTAAGAGCATAGAGTAGCAAATAAAATCATACGAGAGAGGCTGTGGATACCACTACTATGGCTACTATTACTACTACTACTATTACTACTACTACTACCACCACCATTTATTGTAGTATAGACATTTTACCCCAAATATGGGAGTCAACAACTTGCATACTAGCAATCAAGATTAAAAACTACTAAAAAAAACAAACAACAACAACAACGACGAAAAAACAAAACAAAAAACAACAACACCATTTTATGGCTGTACTACTGAACAGAATCCGAACTTTTTTGTGTGTGTATCTACAATCATATCCACCCACTCCACTTCCAACCAGATGCTCAGATCTGCCAACTAGTTTGTCTGCTAAGTTGTTTTTGTTTACAGTTATTTGTGAGCATGAGCTATTGCACGTAATGATTACTGTACTAGGGTACAGACCTTTCCATTACTTGTTCCTACAACTCAGGGGGAGGTGGACACCAGCTGGAAGGGGCCACACAGTTTATTCAAAATCTACTATAATAGTTCCTGTATGTTGCTCAACAATTATAATTACACGTACATCATGATATAATATGTATAGGAAATTCATAAACAACCTGCCCTTTTACTAGTCTGGCATAGCCAGACCCTTTACCAAACCGCTATGTGGGGGAAAGGGTCTGGTGTCAAATCTACAGTAGAAGACAAAAAAAGTTTTGAATTCCGTTCCGTAGAACGGCCGTCGCATCAGTACGCCGTTTGTTAAAAAATGGCCGTTCCGTTCGACCGTGTTACCGTTTTAATCTTTCTTGTTCACCGTATGCCTCGCTCAAAGAAATATAAAAAATCATTTATCCAATAAAACATTCTGATTGTTTGTTTACAGGCTCCTGAGGCGGAGCTTTTCGAGTTAAAAAAAAAATTGAAGCTGTCCTACATACTTGAAGTTTTCTCACGGAGAATAGTTAGTTCGACCACCGTACAGTATCGGCGACTGCTGGAGGTCCATTGGTAGCTAACAGAAGATCTATGAAGTGTGGACTTCGTTATAGCTCTGTGCCCATCGGAACTTCAGTCTGCAGCTTTATTGAAGCAAGTTATATTTTTGTATGATCTTTTTTGCACTATCCCTATAGTGTTTAATGGTCGATACAAGGCCTTAGCTTGCTGATATAGCTATGGAAGAGTTTCTAGCTAGAAAATATCTTGTGAATCAACGGAAAAGCTTAACCGATTTAGTAAACGATGTCGGCCGTTGTATCCAAACGGTTCGGAACGCAACGATAAAAACTATGGTAAAAAAACTACCGTTTTACGGTTGTACTACGGAACGGAATTTGAAACTTTTTTTTTGTCTCCTACTGTATATACCAAATGTAGTCGTGGAATGCAGTTTAATGATATTCATAGTGTGTGGTTGGTCCAGTTGCTTAGCAATAATTAGAATTGATTCATTGTCTTTTGGTTGCACGGGCGTTTAAAACCTCAATTAATCATGTGACATGCTTACAGCAATTTCATTGGCCATGTAGGAATGTTGTCGTCTAGTACAAATCTGAATGTATATACAGTAGGAGACACAGAAAAATTCCGAATTCCGTTCTGTAGAACGGCCGTTGCACGATAAAAAAACGGGGGAAAAACGGTACGCCGTTTGTTAAAAAACGGCCGTTCTGTTCGAGCACGTTACCGTTTTAATCTTTCTCGTTCACCGTATGTCTCGCTCAAAGAAATATAAAAAATCGTTTATCCAATAAAATTCCGATTTTTTGTTTATAGGCTCCAGAGGCGGAGCTTTTCGGGTTAAAATTTTTTGAAGCCGTCCTATTCGAAGTTGTCTCGCGGAGAATTGTTAGTTCGACCACCGCACAGTATCGACGTTTTCTCGAAGTTAGGGCCTTCTCCGGCTTAGATTTTTTACTACTGGAGGTCCATCGGTAGCTAACAGAAGATCTACGAAGTGCGGACCTTGTTGTACTCTGTGCCCATCGGAATTTCGGTCTGCAACTTTATTGAAGTAAGTGAAAATTTTGTACGAGCTTTTTTTCACTATCCCCGTAGCGTTTAATGGTCGATATAAGGCCTTAGCTTGCTGATATAGCTATAAGAAGAGTTTCTAGCTAGAAAATATCTTGTGAATCGACGGAAATGCTTAACCGATTTAGTAAACGGTGTCGGCCGTTTAGTCAAAACGGTACGGAACGCAACGATAAAAACTACGGTAAAAAGACTACCGTTCCACGGGCGTTCTACGGGACGGAATTCGGAACTTTTTTTTTGGCGCGTACTGTAGTTTGACACCAGACCCTTTTTCCTGTGTAGCGGTTTGGTAAAAGGGTTAGGCTACACCAGATTACCCTGTTACCAAACAAAAACAAAAAAACAAACAAAACAAAAACAACAAAAACTAAAAAACAAACAAAAAACAACAACAAACAAACAAACAAACAAACATGCTACATGTATCCATAATTGTATACAAGGTTGTATATAACCTACATGTAATACTATTGCGCTAACCTGCAGCATTCACAAAAACGGAGTGCATTTTGTAAGTTAGGATGGGTTCTCCTAGTGACTTCAAAAACCCAGTAAGGACACTACAAATGACATGGATATCTGCCACTTTGTCCAGACCTGAGCGACCTTTGCCCTTCATCAGACGCTCCCGTACTTCCTTGATAGTCTTGGCCGATCTACAAAGTAAGATTAAATTATTATTACTGATAGAGACTTGATCAGCTTTTAGCATGTTAACACACTATAGAATGAAGTGCCAAAGGTGCAAACCCTCACGTGATTATGATGTGATGCTAGGGGATGCTGGGATGCTACCCACACAAGCTGGTACCACGCGGTGCTGAAAGCTTCACGTTTTCTAAATAATTAGCCCGAAAATAAAAAGTAGCACAATGAAAGGTCCTAAATCTTCGTTTTGAGTAAGTTCATACCTAAATCAACGGTTAACTGTTAGTAATCTCCAAAATCAGAGCGTGACACACAGACAGAATAACTACTATAACCCTCTCGCGCATGCACACTGAGGGTTAATAAATAGTCAAACTTCAGTATCTTGCCCTAATTTCTCGTCAAGCTTTAGTTTCTGATTAGATTAATGTGAAGGGAAAAAAAAGTTTACCTGATTTTCAGTGAAACACCACATATGGTAAAGGGTGATTTGGTGCTGTTGCTTTTGTTGTTGATTTCGTATGTACCTGTAGAATACCCACTGAGAACATTGGGAAAATTTCCACTCGTAGATTAAAAGATTGTAGTGTAGTGGATAAGCGTAGCCTCATACAAAGATGTCAAAATAGAGTTGTGTTAGTTTTTGATGCCCCTCTTTTGTAAAAGGTAATGAGAATTAGTTTTGAAATCAAAATTCTGCCAAAGATGAATGCATTGTATATACTTGCATCTCAATTCTTTTGAGGAAAGGGTTAAACTTCTAGTCTAGATTGATAGCTTATGCTACATATGTAAAACAGGTTGCATACAGGATTTGTGCTGGGGGTGGGAGCACTGTATGTGCTTAGTCACACCCATTCTTTTAACTCGTACTACTTGGATGCACATGCCTGTATGTGTATACTTCACATTGATCAGTGTTTGGTCACATGAATGATTTTATAATCTTACAAACTTTAGCTTATGTTCTATTAATTTCCTAACAGTACGACGCTAAATTGCCCATTCAAAAATGCATGAGAAAAATCACTGTTCAATTGACATCGCACAGGGAAAACGAAATAGCACGTAACTAAGTGGAAACTAAATGAAATACCACGGTTAGCTATGTGAAATAGTACGGGTAAGTGCGCACGCGTGCAGCATTAACCTTGGAAACGTACAGTTTGAGTAGTTTCTAGTTGGAGACAATGTCATTCTTTACTACAGAAGCTCTACCTGTATTAGACAGAATGTTTTTCAACAGATTAGGAGGAGCCGTACGTTGAAAACGAAGTTCCAGTGGAAGCTAATCCTGAAATAAGGAGATGTTGAGTGAAAGATACAGTGTAGCTACAATTGCAAATGACTTTTTAAAAAGCTGGCCTACTACATGTATTAGCGAGTGATACACTTGGCTTCGCCTCGCACTATTACTTATACAAATTTATTGTATATAACATAAGTATCAGGGCTGTATACAGAAAACGCATCTGAGAGGGGCAAACACAACTTTCTTATTGTATGGGAGGGGCAGTGATAATAAAATACTGACATATACAAGTATGCTGCTGTGTAAGAGACATGCAAATGCTATGTTGCATAGTCAAAAATGATTTCTAGGTGGGTCTCTTTTAGTAGGGGGAGGGGGGGGGGGGATGTGAACGTCCCCCTCTGCCACCTCCACTTAAATGCAGCCCTGTACAATATCAACCTCAAGTTATATAGTGACTTCCTTCCGTGTCCTCATAAAGTAGAATGAATAAAGCTTAGTCAACTTGTCTACTAATCCACTCACCCTGGCACTCTGTATAGCCCCACAGTTAACTTGTCTACTAATCCACTCACCCTGGCACTCTGCATAGCCCCACAGTCAACTTGTCTACTAATCCACTCACCCTGGCACTCTGTATAGCCCACAGTTAACTTGTCTACTAATCCACTCACCCTGGCACTCTGTATAGCCCCACAGTTAACTTGTCTACTAATCCACTCACCCTGGCACTCTGTATAGCCCCACAGTTAACTTGTCTACTAATCCACTCACCCTGGCACTCTGTATACAGTTAATGTCTACTAATCCACCCTGGCACTCTGTATAGCCCCACAGTTAACTTGTCTACTAATCCACTCACCCTGGCACTCTGTATAGCCCCACAGTTAACTCGTCTACTAATCCACTCACCCTGGCACTCTGTATAGCCCCACAGTTAACTCGTCTACTAATCCACTCACCCTGGCACTCTGTATAGCCCCACAGTCAACTTGTCTACTAATCCACTCACCCTGGCACTCTGTATAGCCCCACAGTCAACTTGTCTACTAATCCACTCACCCTGGCACTCTGTATAGCCCCACAGTTAACTTGTCTACTAATCCACTCACCCTGGCACTCTGTATAGCCTCACAGTTAACTTGTCTACTAATCCACTCACCCTGGCACTCTGTATAGCCCCACAGTTAACTTGTCTACTAATCCACTCGCCCTGGCACTCTGTATAGCCTCACAGTTAACTTGTCTACTAATCCACTCGCCCTGGCACTCTGTATAGCCTCACAGTTAACTTGTCTACTAATCCACTCGCCCTGGCACTCTGTATAGCCCACAGTTAACTCGTCTACTAATCCACTCACCCTGGCACTCTGTATAGCCCACAGTTAACTCGTCTACTAATCCACTCACCCTGGCACTCTGTATAGCCCCACAGTTAACTTGTCTACTAATCCACTCACCCTGGCACTCTGTATAGCCTCACAGTTAACTTGTCTACTAATCCACTCGCCCTGGCACTCTGTATAGCCTCACAGTTAACTTGTCTACTAATCCACTCGCCCTGGCACTCTGTATAGCCCACAGTTAACTCGTCTACTAATCCACTCACCCTGGCACTCTGTATAGCCCCACTGTAGACAAGCCACGCCTTTCTATCTCATTCACACAGTGCACCACAAGAGCTGGTACTCTAGGCACAGATTGAGGACAGAATGAAGCAAGATCTCCCTACAATAACAACAACAACAACAACAACAAATAAATAAATAATAGCATATTCAAGTTAATTTAGAGATCCTTATTGCTCTAAAGCATTCCATAATATCATTAGTCACAGTATATATAATAGTTAGATTAGGATATCGTTAGTCTACTACTATCTAAGGCCTTGAGCATGCTCAGACGCTATTCCAGGTCAAGGATTACAGATTCACAACATCCGAATATAACCATTTTAGAATGTAGTAATGAATAAAACCTTAAAAAACAAACAAACAAACAAACAAACAAACAAAAAAGATGATAAAGCCTAGAGCATAGTAACCAGCAACCAATTTATTTGATTTCTAAATTCTGCAGAACATGATTCTACTTAAAATATATTCACATAATGGACCAATTAGATTGTTCGTATGTGACTAGCTACGTTCTATATACATACACAATTATGTATGTGGAGTTATTCAAGTTTTTTGTACTACTAGCTCAACATAGACAAACTATAGTTGCTTAGCGATAGTGTGAGAAAGAGAAGACCAGTCTTGAAGTGATGGAATTACTGTGAGCAATTGAGCATAGCGGAATTTAAATTGGGGTTAGCAGGAGCTTCAGAATAATCTGCCATGGAACACGGAGCCAGAAGTGTCTGGAGAGACTTACATTCTTCTGCTTCTTTTTAGGAGTGGGAACAGTTGGTATGCATGGCAGCGAAGCTAGCTCCCGGCAATCAGGATGGCAGGTGATACGACAATCTGGAAATGTCCACACATACATCAATAAGAGAATAGTAACTGGTGTGTATACATATACATTTTGTTATACGAGTTATTATTTCTTTTTTTTTGTTAATTTTGAGAATAGATCCTATTTTATTGAGTTACCTTTGCATTTGTAGCAGTTTTTAGAAAACTTGATTTTCTTAGAGCACTGAAATAATAAATAAACACTGATCATACCTGCAAGATAAAATACTATATAATCACTTACCACATCACACAAAGTTTGTTCAAGCTTGACCAAAGTCTTCATGAAGAATGTGTGACGCTGAAATACGTATACAAAAAATAAAATAGATAAAAATTCTTCACCCTAATCCCGAATAAAAATATGTCCTTTCTTGAAACCATGCCTTCCACTTGGTCAGAGGGCATGTCATGCAATGCACATTAGATTTGATATACAGACCAGTACAACTTATTTTGTATACTCACTGCACCATGACATATGAAGTATACTACATATATAACCAGGTTTAGCTGCACAGAGTGTGTGTGTGTGTGCATGTATGTGTGCATGTGTGTGTTATGCGTGTGTGTTGTATGTTATTCTACAGTATGTTTGTGTGTGGTTAAAAGGCAATTGGCACTCAGTATTGGGAGATAGAGTGACATACAATAATGAGAAAGCGAGAGAGTGAAACAGAACATCATTCTCTCATATAAAGGCACAGTGTGGCAAGAATAGACACCAGAGCAAACCACCATACTGTATCTCATTATGATGTGCTACCATACACTGTATATACTGTACACAAGTTACATAATCAAGTCCAGAGTGTACCACTGGAATGTTATAATTTACAGTAATCATAATCAGAATCATAACATAAGCACAGTATGTGTGTGTGTGTGTAACGATTGCCAGGACTGTTACATACGCATGCACTGGTCTTACCCGAAGCATGTTGAACTCCGACCTGCAGTTATTGGTCACTGGGCTGTTGGTGGGTGTGACATCAGCTGCATCAACAGGCATGGGGTTCGCTGGCTGAGGGCTGGCAACAAAGTTAGAGGAGTTGGCTGGGAGGATTGGGTAAAGGGTGGCAGGAGGGGGCGGGGCCGATGGAGAAGGATCATTGCCACTCATGTCGAGTGGGAGTTTCTCAGGAGTGGGCGTCTTTATAACAGCAGTCTCCAGATCTAAAGAAATGTTTGAGCAATAAAATGTCTTATTATGAATTGCTTCAATGCTAGAGCTGCAACAATACGAATTACGGGCATATTGGAATTAGCTATCAATAGAATTTTCTACATCAGTATTTTGTTTCAAGAAGAGAAATCACAGCCAAAAGAGAGTGTGTGAAACGTCTGTTTAAAACAATATCAACAAGGCTGGTGTAGAGATTCTATTGATAATTCCAATAAGCCCATGATCTGTATTAGTGTAGCTCTAGCATTAAGTAATTAATGTTTAAACAACTAGATCTATGTAGTGGAGCCGTGCGAACCTAGCAAAAATAATTACCGCCAGTACCGTCGTAAGATGGCAGCCCCAACTGCTTGATGTGCCTTTTGGTGGGCTTCCTGCGCTTCTTGTCTGACGGAGCTTTCTTGAAGTGCCTGTCGAGAGGAGGGGCCAGATGGAGGTCACCCAGTGGACTCAAGGAGTCATTTGCACTTTCTCCATGCTTGGCTAGAAATTGGGGAGGCTGTAGGTATAACAAATAGGAATTAATCATCATACATTCCTCTTATCACACAATACCTATTAAACTCCACCCCAAAATAGACTAAACTGAAAAAGAATGTTCCAATTAGGCAGGAGAAAACAAATTGTGTTCTGGATTTTCACTATCACAACTGAAAATTCAAAACTAATTATGGCTCAGTGCCCTCCAATTAAACGGGAAAAATTAATAAAAAAATTAATTAAAAAACAACAAAAAAAAACAAAAAAAAAAAACAATGGGCAATCCATGAATGTGGGCAAAATGAGATCCTCTGAAAAGATTGTGGGATGATCACAAGTTGGCCACGTGTACAAATAGTCAACTTTGCTTACTCTAACCAACCACCAGCAACTACACCACAAACAGATGCATCCTTACAGACTCCATTGACCATACCGTAGATTTAGTCTTCTTGCTGGGTGGAGACAAAATCTTCTCAATGCTCTCAGTTCTCCTCTGCTCCACCACATCAACACGCCCACACACACACATACACAACACACATGCACACACACACACACACACACATGAGAATAATAAAATACCAAAAAGAAATCATCAATAAAACAAAAACTAATACTACCAGAGCCATTGGTCTTCGCTTACTCTCTTCCATTTCTTCCCATCTCTCAGCATAGAAATGTCCTAGTGAAAGAAAACAGACAAGGAATAATTCACAAGGCCACAATGTCTTCATGCTAAACTCACCTCATCTGTTTCTCCCGGCTCTATGCTCACATCTGATGGAGACAACATTGCACTGGACTCAACATAACTCCTGCACGCACACAAAACAAATATACAAAAAGTACAGAGAGAGAAGATTTGAGACTGGTATCAGAATATCAGCATTGGTGCGTTCAATAGCATAATAATGCTGCACAGTTCTTAATTCAAGGTTAGGAAGGACTGGGGTACTTCTGGATAGTTCTTAAAGTAACACATGCTTACGTTCATGCGTTGAGAGGGACATCCCACGTGGTGGTCACTTGGGAAAATTTAGTTGTTATTGCTTTTCTTATGTGCGTGTTCTTTGTTGTTGTTTATATTTGTAACTCTTGAGACTAGCCAGAACTCCAGTCCGTTATTGCTTACAGAATATCCCAACTTGCCTGTAATTGTGCACATGCGCGAGAGGGTTATAGTAGTCTGTCATTCATTCTGTCACTCTGTCAACAACGGATCTCGGAGATGGCGGACTTTATGCCTTGAGAGCAGAGGAACTCCGACTAGATGACAATTTAAGTCCCTTTAATTTTTTTTTGCCACTTTTTTTTTTTTAATTTTGGCTTAGTTTTTGAGAAAACAAGATACAAGGCAGACACTACATTGAGTGCTACTATACGACCACGCCCATTCAATTGTAGCTGGCATTTAGAATTACGTGCGCTCATGTGAGCGTACAAATTTTACCAAATTTTTTTTTAATGTTCCGTGCATTCTGTAGTTCCAGTGTTTAACTTTTTTTTTGGTCTGGTTAGGGAAGTCTCTGCTGCTGGAGGTGCACTTCTTTCATCAACTGTAAGTATGCCTGCTCTCCAGCAGTGTGCCCTAAGTGCTCATGTAGCGTGCATGTCAAGTCCAAATGATCTTGTGGTTGTTGTTTTTTCCCCTACCAAGCCGAGAATAACACTAAACCCAGATAATGCCATAAAATCCTCAGAAAGTCGGAAAAACCTTATTGCTGAGTATCAAGCACGTAAAACAGCTTTAGAAAGTAGGAATCAGTCCTAGGAGAGCGTAAGGACTGATTCTAAAGTTTATGCCCACAAAAAGCCCTTGAAACTCCTGAAGAATCCCAGAGATGCAAGCAGCCCAATATTAAATGCCTCAGCTAGATAAGTTAAAATAATATATTTATAAATACAACAAAACTATTATTGCTAAGCTGAACAGTTGACAACTTTGTTATTCAACAATAGTGACTTCTTTTGCAAATTATTGCATATTTAAACTAACGCTGAGGGTTTGCACTCTTAGTGATTTAGTTTGTATAGTTTCGTAATACTGACACAATTCCATAAATTACTGCTACATGTACGTACATGCATTACAACTACATGTATAATGACTACATACAACCACATACATATACTTACAGGGAATGGCCTGAGTACTTCTTGGCCTCCTTGAGTCGAGCTAGGCTCTGTCTGTCAGATTCAGAGAGTGTGTCCAATCTGTTGTCACCCAGTAGCTCCAAGATGATGCTAAACTGCTTCTCCTACAAAAACACATTGCACAGATGTGCATAAACACACACACACACACACACACACACACGAGATGGAAAAAGGATTCTACAGTTAGCTGTTATTTGTTGGACTATACACACGGCAATAAACTTTAATTCTTATACAATGTTTCGACCAAGTTTGCTGGTCTTCTTCAGGTACAGAAATACATGAAGCAGTAAATACAGATGGTTTCATTTAGCTAAGTGTATTTTATCGCCTTAGTCCACCATAGTATTCAATAGCATGCTATAACCTACTTGAAAAATTCAATAGTGGTAGCAAGTGCGTTTTAAAAATAATTATCTTGTATTCTTGATATCTACACAACAGTTAATTATACTCTCCTTACTAGCCAGGATTTCAGCAATGAGTATTGCTGGCTTAGGGACCCATGTAAAATCAATGTGTGAGTCTCTGTGTGCATATACATGTACTAGACATTAGATGCATATACATTTGTGTGTATATAATATATATATATATATATAGATAGATAAGATAGGTATTATGTATATATATATGTATTGACTGTCTATGAGTGAGATTTATTGCAGAAGTTGGAGTGCAAACGAAGAAATGTAAAAACCAGTAACTTTCAAATACCTATGTTCAGTCAGGTACGAATATGTAAGCTTAGTCTACTAGTGCTCCTAAATACTAGACCTACTCATGTAGGTGACAATTAAAGACAAAAATTCACACAACTTTTTCAAAATTTTTTTTTAATAATAAATGCATAAAAAAACAATAAAAACAACAACTTGCAGCATTGTTAAATATGTAGTTGTTATCATGTCACAAAAAATCTGAGTTGGTATGAAGGGTTAATCCTTGTATACGTTGTAATAAGTCTTTGAAGCTGTCGTGCTTGCGGACTGGAGCCTCAGAATCTAAGTTTGATGGATTTGAAGGGTTTTCCACCATTAAGTCAAGATCTGCTGAACAGCTTTTAGATCTCTTTGCTTGGCTAGAGGAAGTCTTTGTCTTTAATAACAGCAAGTGGTCTTTCAAAAGTTTGGAGTACATTAACACACTATCTTCCTTGGCCTTGACAAGTTGTTTCAAGAGGTTGTCAGAATATTCTTCATAACTCATCAGTCTCATCTCCATCTCTCGCTGAGAGCTTGCCATCATTGTGTTATCAGTCGTTAAACCAATAATCTTAAGCTCCTGCGATCTAAGAGTTTTACTTTGATGCTCCATCTTCCTTTTATACTCTTTTAACAGACCTTTAAGACGTCTATTTTCATCTTCTCTATTGGCCTCAGATACTTTTAAATATTCAATTTCCTCCTCACTGTAGGCTTCGCCAACTCTTCGTTCTGAGGGCAAACTGTGGTAACTAGGGATATGACCAGTCACAGCATCAGTAGGTGCACTGTTATGCTCCGTGAACCTCGGCGTGCTGTGATGACGAGGGTAGGGCACAGGACTGCCAACGCTAGGAGGTCTCGAGCCATGGGAACCGTTAATATAAACACTTCCTGGCGTAGCCACACTTCCAGGTTTGATATAAACTTGAGTACCATTTTCAGGATGTCTGTCTACATGTTGTACGTGAAATGGTCTCCAGGTGCGACTTCCACTAGGATTTCTTGATGGTGGTGAGCCATAAAAGAGAGTGTGTCCAACTGGTGCACTGATATTCTCAGCTGGACCTACTGGTGGTGGACTCCCTACTGTAACATTTCCTGGATGTCTGTCTACGTGTTGAGATGGTTTACTCCAAGTGCGACTTCCACTGGGATTTCTTGATGGTGGTGTGTCATAAAAGCGAGTGTGTCCAACTGGTGCACTGATATTCTCAGCTGGACCTGCTGGTGGTGGACTCCCTACTGTAACATTTCCTGGATGTCTGTCTACGTGTTGAGATGGTTTACTCCAAGTGCAACTTCCACTGGGATTTCTTGATGGTGGTGTGCCATAAAAGGGAGTGTGTCCAACTGGTGCACTGATATTCTCAGCTGGACCTGCTGGTGGTGGATTCCCTACAGTAGAAACTCCAAAGCTGTGTCGTGTTCGATGATGATAACTAGTATGGGCGTTTACTCTTGCTCCTAAATCAAGCTGCCCATAATTGTGCCGGGGAACTGCATTGAGAGCAGGATAGACATTTTTTTGATAACTTTGTTGACGGTAAACTCCCATAAAAGTTGACATTCCTTGACCTGAACCTAACTCCGAACTACGATCAGACTCAGCTTGGTGAATTCCATTGCTATCTTGATACTGGATTGCACTATCTACTAAATCCTGGTCCATCTGTTCAGGCCCAGCTAAGGCTACGAAGTAGTCTGAAGTGGTGTGTTGAGAGAAAGATAATGAACCATCAGATTCGGTATAATTGCCTGCAGCAGACGAGACGGTTGGTATGCTAATGGGCATGCTCTGCGATACACTTGACTGAACGGTAGCAGAATAATCCCTGCAAGCAGATTTAAGGTCCTCTGCAACATCTGTAAGTTCGCTGGCTTTCAAAACAGATACAAACTTGTTAAAGTAGGAGGAATCAGATTCAATCTTCCACAACATTCTATCGACAAAACGAGAAGAAGTTTGATATTCACTCTGTCTGTCTAGCATAGCTTTTAATTCACCACATTCAGGTTTAGTTAATAAACTAATAGTGAAAAGTTTATTAAACAAAACCAGTAGGCAGATTTTGCAATGATCCACCAGCTTCTCAAACATCCCTTGGGTTGCTTTATACTCAGGACTTGCTCTACCACTAAGCCTGCTAGCTCCAAGAGAATTGGAAGCCATTAATTAGCAAGAATCACAGCTGGCTACAACACCATCCTCCCACTTTCTAATTAGTGAGCATCAATATAAGGGAACTCCCCTAAATAAACCATGAAAAAAATTATATTTTTAAAAACTAATCCATTTTGCATGCTTTCACAACAAGTTTGGACGATGGACGCAGCGAAGCAAGTTAATTTGTAGTACGAGATTTTTTGCTATGTACATTTACCAATTGCCACAACTACTAAAATTCTAATAACACTACTGTATTTTTTAATGTTGAAATCAAAAAGAATGTGTAAATGTGAACAATGAAATTTAAAAAATGAATGATGCATAGTGTATGCATAAATGATAAATGATAGAAATTCATAACCAGGACAGCTCAGTGTCCTTATCAGGTGTGACTAAATCTAGTGCTCTAATATCTCCCCTTTCTCCGTTCGACATGCTCCGTGATCGCGCTGGCGGTGCCTCGCTGATGGCTAATATCATACTGTTGGTCTTCCTGATAAGTTCTTCAGCTATTTTCATGCCGGGTGCATCTAGATTTTGAGTTGCTTTTCTCATTTCTCGTTCCACACGACGTTGCAATAATGGGGCCAAGGTACTCCAAGTGTTTGTGTTGGTCTCGTAAATGCACTCCTCTATTTGAGCAACCATTTCGGATTTCACAGTCTCGTATCCAGTTCGCACCATTTGCTTCTTTAATTTCACTTCTCGTTGCTTGGCTTTGGCAAGTTCTGATTTGAGCTGTTCAATCTCGCTTTCGTGTTCCTTCTCAAGAGCGTAGATTTTCTGTCTCAGCGCTTCACAACTCTTGCATTTTCTCTCATACGAACATTTATAATGCTCAGCTGTGGCCTCAGACTCAATAAGCCTCTCGTGCAATTCCCCACATCTGGATACCGTCTCCTTCGCGACTGACTCTGCAATATGCTTTTGAGCTTCTCTGCTTTCGCATTCCTTGCTAAGCTTGTCAATCTTACTCTCGTAATCCTTTTCCTGCTTCTTAAGCTGCAGGATCAGTTTATTCTTGAAGG